>Ga0307448_100096_pt1 | contig 9001 bp, 9 predicted proteins | sample GoafecBaGen2Rep2_FD_203827 | JGI IMG/M metagenome (GOLD analysis project Ga0307448, IMG submission 203827) | Metatranscriptome of enriched fungal communities from goat fecal pellet, Isla Vista, California, United States - Bagasse, Gen2, Rep 2... ... | reverse complement strand
GAAAATGTTTATCGTTCATACTTGTATCAATAGTTTCGGTGCTCGTTTTGACATCGTGCGGTGGATTCGGAAAAGTCCAGCGCAGTACAGATAATGAATACAAGTATAAAATGGCGAAAGAGTATTTTGCCAATGAAAAATGGTTGAACTGTGCCGTTATCGGACAGTCTCTTCTGCAGCCGTTCCGTGGTACGGAAAGAGGTGAGGAGGTATTATATATGGTGTGCAAGAGTCACATCAACAACGAGGATTATCCAGTGGCCCGCACATATATAAAGAGTTATATAAAGAGCTATCCGCGTGGCAAATATATCGAGGAGGAGGCATTCGACCTTGCTTATTGCTACTATAAGGAGAGCCCTGATGTGAAACTGGATCAGGAGCCTACAGATGCAGCCATCGAGGCGTTGGAGGATTACGTTTCAAAGTATCCAAGTTCGGAGAATGCAGGTCTGGCAAAGGAGATGTTGATAGAGATGAAGGAGAAATTGGCAGAACAGCAGTTGAACAATGTGAAACTTTATTACAACTTGGGGGATTACCGTGGCAACAACTATATGTCCGCTATAATCACAGCAAGAAACGCAAAGAAGAAGTTTCCTGACAGCAGATACAACGAAGATTACTCTTTCTACATTCTGAAAAGCTATTACAGTCAGGCGGATGAGAGTGTGGAGAGCAAACAATATGACAGATTTATCGATGCAAAAGACGAATGTTACTCGTTTTTAAAGGAGTATCCGTCTACTAAATATGCTAAAGAGGTTGAGTCTATTCAGCATAAGATAGATAGATATTTCGAGCATCACAAGAATAAGAATTAATAGAGAGTAAGATTAAAAATACAATAAAATGGATTTTAAGAAAGTCAACGCACCTACGACTACGGTTACAAGAGACATGAACAGCTTGAGCGAGCGTACTGGCAACATCTATGAGACTGTTTGCATCATTGGTAAGCGTGCCAATCAGGTAAGCATCGATATCAAGAATGAACTTGACAAGAAGTTGAAGGAGTTTGAAATTGGCAACGACAATCTTGACGAGGTTTTTGAAAACCGTGAGCAGATTGAGATTTCTCGTTACTATGAGAGATTGCCAAAACCAGTACTTATCGCAACTAAGGAGTATGAGGACGGAGAGATCTCATACAGAATGCCTCAAAAGGTTCAGAAGAACAAGTAATTCGTATTTATGTGATATAAAAGGGAGTTCGGAGGAGTAATCTGCCGTACTCTCTTTTTTTCTTTTTTAGACGGAATTCGGTTAGATATATGTCGACATTATCAGGAAAACACATATTGCTGGGCATCACTGGAGGTATAGCCGCCTATAAGTGTGCACCATTGGTACGTGAGTTTGTGAAGCGTGGCGCTGAAGTCAAGGTGGTTATGACTCCGTTGGCTAAACAGTTTATCACTCCGCTTACAATGGCTACTCTTTCCAAAAATCCAATCTTGGTTGATTTCTTCAATCCGGAAAATGGAGAGTGGAACAGCCACGTCAATCTTGGTATGTGGGCTGATGTTTATCTGATCGCTCCTGCTACTGCCAACACCATCGGCAAAATGGCTAACGGTGTGGCTGACAATCTGTTGCTGACATCATATCTGTCTGCTAAATGTCCAGTCTTTTTTGCTCCGGCGATGGATCTGGATATGTATAAACATCCTGCTGTTCAGAAAAATATCGCTACTTTGATTTCGTATGGCAACCATGTGATTGAACCAGGAACCGGTTTCTTGGCTTCAGGCCTTGAGGGTAAGGGAAGAATGGCAGAGCCTGCGGATATTGTTGTGGCGTTGGAAAGTTTTTTTGAGACAAAGAAAGATTTGGCTGGCAAAAGAGTGATGATCACTGCTGGCCCTACATACGAAAAAATCGATCCTGTGAGATTCATAGGAAACTATTCTTCAGGAAAAATGGGTTTTGCTTTGGCAGAGGAGTGCGCGGATCGTGGAGCTGAGGTGACTCTGATCGCAGGCCCTACTTCGTTGAAGACAGTTAACGAAAAAATAACCAGAATAAATGTTGAGTCCGCTCAACAGATGTACGATGCCGCTGTGGAAAACAGTCCGGCTGCTGATGTGCAGATTCTGTGTGCTGCTGTTGCGGATTATCGCCCTTCTGTTGTCGCAGACAAAAAGATTAAGCGAGAGAAGACGGGAGAGATGACATTGACTCTCGTGCCTAATCCGGATATCGCTGCGGCATTGGGTAAAATAAAAAGAGAAAATCAGGTGAATGTGGGATTCGCTTTGGAAACGAATGATGAGGCAACGAATGCGAAAGATAAATGCTCTCGTAAGAATTTCGATTTCATAGTGATGAATTCATTGAAAGATAAAGGTGCTGGTTTTCAAGTCGATACCAACAAGATTACAATATTTACCGCTGGTGGAGATATAAAGGAATATCCATTGAAAACTAAAAAAGAGGTTGCGGCAGACATTGTGGATGCTGTAGTGGAAATAGCAAAAAAGAAAGGCTTATGAAAAAAGTTTTTTTGACACTTGTTTCGTTTGTTTTTGGAACTATGTTTTCAATAGCTCAGGAGTTGAATTGTTCTATTACGGTCAATTCGGACAAAGTGTCTGGATCAAACAAAGATTTATATAAAGATTTGGAGACGTCTCTTGCTGATTTTTTTAATACACACAAGTGGACAGACGCTGTTTTTCAGAAAGAAGAGCGTATTGACATGACTTTTACCATCTACATAGAAGGCACATCTGAGGCTAGTGGAGGAAAACAGACTGGATATTTATCTGTGACGGCAAGTCGTCCCGTCTTCAACACATCATATACGACTCCTCTTTTCAATTTTCAGGACAAAAACTTAAATTTCACTTATAATTCGGGTGATCGTCTTGATTATACGGAAGGTGATTATGATGCGAATCAGAATCTGATGGCAGTGATGGCATTCTATGTCAATATAGTGCTAGGTCTTGAGTTTGACAGCTTTTCTTCTCTTGGTGGCACCCAGTATTTTGAAAAAGCGGAGATGATATCTGCTGCGGCAAGAAGTTCTGAAGATGACGGATGGAAGGCTTTTGCTAAAGATGACAACCGATATTCGTTGATATCGTTGTATATGGATGCCAATATGGCTAATCTTCGTAATGTGTATTATGAATATCACCGTCTTGGTCTTGATGTGATGGCAGACGACCTGAACAAAGGAAAGGCGAAGATCCTTGAACAGATGACTTATTTACGTGAGATGCAGCGAGCCAAACCATTTGCTGTGCCTCTTCAAATTTTTGTCAACACTAAGTTTGATGAATTATACAATCTGTATCGTCTAGATGATCAGAAAGTTCGTGATGAAGTGTATAGCGTCGTTTCTGCTATCACTCCTAATATGAAGGATATTGACAAATTGCAGAAAGGAAACTGATTATGCTTACTCGTTTAGAGATAGACAACTATACTTTGATAGAAAGAAGTGAGATCGATTTCAACAACGGTTTCTCTGTGATCACAGGTGAGACCGGTGCGGGAAAATCTATTTTGCTTGGAGCGTTGGGTATGTTGATGGGAGGAAAGGTTGAATCGAAGTATTTCAAGGATGCTGAAAAGAAATGTGTCATTGAAGCGACGTTTGATATCTCTGACTATGGATACCGTCCATTTTTTGAAGAGAATGAACTTGATTATGATGACGAGTGTGTGATTCGTAAGGAGATTACTCCATCTGGAAAAGCACGCTCGTTTGTAAATGATACACCTGTGAGTGTCTCTCAACTTAAACAACTTGGAGAGATGCTTATTGATATCCATTCCCAACATCAGAATCTGCTGTTGAAAGACTCTGGTTTTCAATTGTCTGTGGTGGATTCTGTGGCAGATTCCAGAAAGGAGTTGGCTGCATACCAGTCTGATTATAAGCAGTGGAATGGGGCGAAGCGAGAATTGGAACGTCTGAAGGAGCAGATGGAAAACGATGCTCGTGACGCTGATTATCTGAAATCACAGCTTGATAAACTGCAGTCCGCAAATATTGTTGATGGAGAGCAGGAGGAGTTGGAGACGGAGAACAATCTACTTCAGAATGCAGAGACCATCAAAACTGCTCTTTCTTCAGTGGTGAATCTTGTGGAGGATGATGATAATGCGGTGAATGTACGATTGAAGCAGACTGTGAACCTTCTTTCTTCAGTGTCGTCATTCGCACCGGAGTTGGACTCTCTTGCTGAACGTACCAATGCAGTTTTGGCGGAGATGAAGGATATATCTGCTGTGGTGAAGGATGTCGCAGACAGAGTGGAGTTTAACCAGGAGAGAATTGAATTTGTCTCTTCACGTCTCGATACAATATACTCCTTGGAGAAACGTCATAAAGTGAGCACTGTCGCTGAATTGAAAGAGATTCAAGCCGATCTGGAACGACGTGTGAACAATTTTTCTTCCGCAGACGAGCAGATCGCGTCACTTGAGGCAGACGTCGCAAAATATTTCCAGCAGATGGAGAATAGCGCAGCGTCTCTTTCTGAAAAAAGACGTGGCTCTTTGCAGAAAATAGAATCTACTGTTGAGTCTTCAATGTCGTTGATGGGAATGCCGCTTGCGAAACTTTCCGTCGACATGCAGAAATCTTCTCAATATACTTTGAATGGAGCCGACGAGGTAACGTTTTTGTTTTCAGCTAATAAAGATAAACGTATGCTTCCTATTGCTGAAATCGCATCAGGAGGAGAGGTCTCACGTGTTATGCTCAGTTTGAAGTCGTTGCTTTCGGAAGTGAAGAAGATGCCGACCATCATACTTGATGAGGTTGACACTGGTATATCAGGAGAGGTGGCTGCCCGTATGGGAGAGGTGATGGCTGCGATGGGCAAGAGAATGCAGGTCGTTGCGATTACACATCTGCCACAGATTGCTTCGAAAGGAGAGTCTCATTACAAGGTCTACAAAGAGGAGGATGGAGATAGAGTAGTCTCTCATATAGTGAAATTATCTGCCGACGAACGTGTTACAGAAATAGCTCAGATGCTAAGTGGTCTAAACCCATCTGATGCTGCGATTCAGAATGCAAAAGATTTATTAGGTCTTCGTTAATAGAAACGAATGGCAGTGTACGGTGGCATATTTGCTAAGAGAGTTTAAAAGTGATACAATTAAAAAAATAATAACTAAATTTAATAAGATGAAGAAATTCAGATTGTTTTTGGTGATGGCAATTTTGGTGCCATTCCTTTCAAGTTGTTCTTACAACACAATGGTAGAGAAGCGTGAGGCTGTCACTGGTCAGTGGGCACAGGTAGAGGATAGCTATCAGCGTCGTATGGACTTGATTGGCAACTTGGTTGAGACTGTCAAGGGTGCGGCAAAGCATGAGAACGAGACATTGACTGCTGTTATCAACGCGCGTGCTAATGCTACTAAGGTCACTATTGATCCAACTAATTTGACTGAGGATAACATCAAGGCTTATCAGATGGCTCAGAATAATTTGACTGAAGCTCTTTCTAAGTTGATGGTCGTTCACGAGCAGTATCCTGATTTGAAGGTAAACCAGAATTTCTTGGAGCTTCAGGCTCAGCTTGAGGGAACAGAGAACAGAATCTCAGTGGAGCGTAAGAAGTTCAACACAATGGCTCAGGACTATAACACAACAATCTCAACATTCCCTAACAACCTTATCGCATCTATGTTTGGCTTTGAGAAGCAGGCATATTTCAAGGCTGATGAGGCTGCTAAATCAGCTCCAAAAGTTCAGTTCTAATGGAAGCGAAGTCATTTTTATCGGTTGAAGAGTGTCGCAATGTGATCGACGCTATTGCAGAGGCAGAAAACAACTGCTCCGGCGAGATCCGTGTGAATATTGCTAACAATGCTGGTGAAAATGTTATGGAGTCGGCTGTCAATGTTTTCTATTCCCTTGGGATGGACAAGACATTGAGGAAGAACGGTGTGTTGTTTTTCATAGCAAGTGAAGATCGCCGTTTTGCGGTTATCGGGGACGAAGGAATCAATAATGTTGTGCCTGAAAATTTCTGGAATGACGTGTGTGCTCTAATGATTGAGTATTTCAAGAAGGAAGAATTTGGCGCGGGATTGGTTGCTGGAATCCAGAAATGTGGAGAAAAACTTGCGGAATTCTTTCCTCCAGTCGACAATGATATTGATGAGTTGCCAAACGAAATAGCTTATGAAGATGCGAAATAGGTTGAAGACGCTGCTAATGGCATTGCTTTTATGCTTGCCGACGTTGGTTTGCTGGGCTGAAATTCCCGACAAACCCAAGCCGGAACGTCTTGTCAACGATTTTGCCGGGCTTCTGACTGCTGCCCAGAAACAGATGTTGGAAGACTCTCTCGTCGCATTCAGTAAAGCAACGTCTACACAGATCTGTGTGGTGACGGTTACATCGCTTGATGGATATGATATTGCGGATTATGCCCAACAGCTTGGAGAAAAGTGGGGCGTCGGCACCAAGAAACATAATAATGGAGCCATCCTGCTTGTAAAACCAAAGACTGAGAGGGAGAAGGGACGTGCGTTTATCGCTACAGGTTATGGACTTGAAGCCTCTCTGCCTGACATTATCTGCTATCGTATCGTCAACAATGTTATGATTCCATATTTCAGAAATAATGATTATGGAGGAGGAATCATTGCTGGCGCTGAATATATGAGACGTGCGACGCGAGGTGAGTTTACCGCAGAAGCTGAGGAGGAGGACTTTCCGTATGTGATTGTCGTCTTCATCATTATAATCGTTATTCTTATGATTTCTGCCGGACGTAATAGTAAAGGCGGCGGAGGTTCGGATAACGACACAAACTACAGACCTCGTCGTCGTGTCACTTATAATGATCCATTCTCACAGGGCGGCTTCTCTGGAGGCTTTGGTAGCGGTTTTGGTAGCGGTCGTAGCAGTGGCGGTGGATTCGGAGGCGGTTTTGGCGGCTTCGGCGGAGGTAGCTTCGGCGGAGGCGGTGGAGGCGGCTCTTGGTAGTGAATAATTGGTAAATATATTAGGATTTGATGTTTTGACATCGTTATAACTAAAAGTAAAAAATATGAAGAAAACATTGAAATTTGTTGCGGCATTAGGATTGTTCCTTTCTGCAACAGGTTGTGTGAACAACGAGCAAAAGAAAAATGACAATGTTGATGGATTGAACTCTACAAAGGTAGAGCCTGTTGACCTTGGCCTTACAAGTGGCACAAAATGGGCATCATGCAACGTCGGTGCTGAATCACCTGAGAAATATGGTGAATATTTTGCATGGGGTGAGACTTCTCCTAAGGAAGTCTATTCTGACACAACTTACTCATATTATAATGTTCCTGATTCTGTAGCTGCTGATTCATCTGCAAAGAAAGTGTGGAAGAATATCGGTGCGGATATCGCTGGCACAGAGTATGATGCTGCCACAGTTGTTTTGGGTGACGCATGGCAGTTGCCTAACGAGTCACAGTGTAAGGAACTTGTAGACGAGTGTGAGTGGACTTGGACAGAGATGAACGGTGTGAACGGATACAAGGTTGTTGGAAAGAATGGTAATTCAATCTTCCTTCCTGCGTCTGGAGTCAGAGGTGCTGCCGACGTCGTTAAAAACGATATGATTGGAGGATTCTGGTCTTCTACATTATGTGATGCCGCTGAGACATCCGGAGATTTTGCAATGGCTGTTTACTTCTTCTCTGAGTCACGTGCAGTAGAGAAGGGTGGACGTTGGATGGGTCGTGCCGTTCGTGCCGTGGCTAAGTAAAGAATCTTACCAAAGGATTTAATCATATAGAATATCAAACCGATTGGTTTTCTTATTGGACAGATTAAACCTAGATTGTCCATAAATTTTGATTTATAAAAGGTCCGTAAAACTTTTTTTACGTTTTGCGGACCTTTTGAAAATAAACTATCGAAATATAGAATTGATTGTTTGGTTAAAATCAAAGCATGTTTATGAATAAAGATCAAAAGATAGAGGAACTTCGGCAGAAGATAGATATGTTGGAGGCTCAAAAACAGAGTCTTCAAGAAGAGCTATATAAGGTTGAAGCCGCATTTCAAGAGTTCAAGTCTCAGTATTCTTCTGTGATGTTGGATATGAGTGCTCAGTTGTCTTCTTTGTCAGAGTCTATTCGCTCTCTTAGAAGTGAACTGGCAATTCTGACATCGGCAGAAACCGAGCCAGAACCTGTAGTAACAGAACAAGTAAAAGAAGAGGCTTCTGCATCTGATTTTGTTTTGAATGAAGTCCCTGTCGACGTTGAGGATGGAACAGCTAAAGAGGAATTTGAACAAGCTGCGTTTTATGAGGCTTGCGTCGCAGGTATGGAATCATCCACAGTCGTTTCTGATTTGAATAAATCAACTGTTGAATCAGAGCCAGTACAGGAGACTGCTGCATCGGAGCCAGTACAAGAGACTGTCGCATCAGAGCCAGTACAGGAGACTGCTGCATCGGAGCCAGTACAAGAGACTGTTGCATCAGAGCCAGTTCAGGAGGCTGTCGCATCAGAACCGATACAGGAGGCTGTCGCATCAGAACCAGTACAAGAGGCTGCTGCATCGGAGCCAGTACAAGAGGCTGCTGCATCGGAGCCAGTTCAGGAGGCTGTAAATCCAGAGCAGACTCAGGAGCGTGTTAAGTAGGAACAGACTCAGGAGTCATTCAGAGCGGAGAGTACTCAGAAAACAACTGATACTGAGACAACTCGCAAAACTAATACTGCTCAAACATCTGCAAAAGCAGAACCTAAAGAAGAGACAATATTTGATAAACTACGAAATAATTTTGATTGGGAGAAGTTTATTGGCGAGAACCTAATTATGAAATTAGGTATTTTGATTGTATTGATCGGTGTCGCCATTGGTGGCAAGTATGCACTTGAGCATCAGTTGATAAGCCCGGCAATGCGTATGATAATGGGTGTGGTGTTTGGTGCCGCACTTCAGGGAGTCGCTATAAAACTGAAGAAGGATTATAAAAAACTAAGTGCTGTCTTGGCAAGTGGTTCAATGGCAACACTATATTTCATG
>Ga0307448_100095_pt1 | contig 9075 bp, 9 predicted proteins | sample GoafecBaGen2Rep2_FD_203827 | JGI IMG/M metagenome (GOLD analysis project Ga0307448, IMG submission 203827) | Metatranscriptome of enriched fungal communities from goat fecal pellet, Isla Vista, California, United States - Bagasse, Gen2, Rep 2... ... | reverse complement strand
GGGCAGGTTTGAAACCTGCCCCTACGATGATTATCGTAATATTTTGAAAACTCCGTTTTCTTCGATTTTGATTATCTTCGACGGTGATGATGGCGTTTTATCGTCGCGTCTGAATTTTACAACATAATCAGCGGCGTTCAATATCTCTTCGCTGATTTCTGCGAAAAATTTGGCTGATGGTTCACCGGAGATGTTGGCTGATGTGGAGACGATCGGGAAACCGAATCTTTCACATAATGCGTGGCTGAACTTCTCTTTCGTCACTCTGATGCCGACACTTCCGTCTTCGGCAATCACATTGGGTGCCAACCCCTTTGCTTTGGAATAGATGATGGTAGTAGGGGTGTCTGAACACTCAATCAGATCCCATGCGATATCCGGCATGGCGTCGGTGTATAGAGGAATGCGTCCAGGTGCGTCGACAAGCAAAATCATCGACTTGGAGTCGGCTCTACGTTTGATCTCAAACACCTTCTTCACCGCTGCTTCATTTCTCGCGTCGCAACCAATACCCCAGATGGTGTCTGTAGGGTAGACAATAATTCCGCCGTTACGTAGTGTGTCTATTGCGGCTTTAATATCTTCTTTGTCGTAGTTCTCGTTCATTACTCTTCTCTTTTTCTGCGTTTCAACTCAAAGTCTCTACCCAAATATTTCTCCTTAACGATGGTGTTTGCCGCAAGCTCCTCAGGTGTGCCCTTGAATAGGATCTTGCCTTCGAAAAGCAGATAAGCACGGTCTGTGATCTGCAATGTCTCATCCACGTTATGGTCTGTGATAAGGATTCCGATATTCTTGTCCTTAAGCTTCCACACGATATTCTGGATGTCGGCTACAGCGATAGGGTCGACTCCGGCAAACGGTTCGTCGAGCATGATGAATTTAGGCTCGATTGCCAGGCATCGCGCGATCTCTGTTCTTCGGCGCTCACCTCCGGAAAGACGGTCACCAAGGTTGTGGCGGACGTGGTTGAGGTTGAACTCGTCGATGAGGCTCTCCAACTTCTCTTTCTGATACTCTTTGGAGAAATTTGTCATCTCAAGAACGGCTTTGATATTGTCCTCCACGCTCATCTTTCTGAATACAGATGCCTCCTGAGGAAGGTATCCCACTCCCTTTTGCGCTCTTCTGTAGACGGGATCTTTGGTGATCTCTTCGTTGTCGAGGAAGATGCGTCCTGCGTTTGGCACTATAAGACCTGTGGTCATATAGAATGTTGTGGTTTTTCCTGCTCCGTTCGGACCGAGCAAACCTACAATCTCTCCCTGCTTCACGTTGATTGACACATTGTTGGCGACGGTACGTTCACCATACTTTTTCACCAACCCTTCTGTACGCAGCGTCATACGTCCCTCTTCGATGACAATCTCCTCTTTTGAGTTGAGCATGGCTTGCTGCATTGCCTCGATTTCTGCTGCTGATATTTCTATCTTGTTTTCACTCATGACATTCAATTTCTGTGGTTGCTCCTTACATATCAAATGAGAAAGGAAGGAACGAGCCAACTCCTTTTATATGGTAAATCACATCTGTCCCGTAGAGATAAAAATCGATTGCTTTTCCACCTCTTCTTTCTGTCTCCAACAACACTTGCAGGCAGGCTGCGCATGGCACGATTGGCTGGGCTAAAAATTTGCCTTCTGTCTCAGCCGCGATAGCCAACGCAACGACAGCTTCTTTTGGATACTGTGCTCCACATGCAAACACTGCTGTACGTTCGGCGCACAATCCGCTTGGGTATGCCACGTTTTCCTGGTTGGATCCGCAGACGGTATGGTTGCCATCCGTCTCCAATGCTGCTCCTACATGGAATTTGGAGTAGGGCGCGTAAGACGTTTTTGTGGCATCTTTGGCTTTGTTGATCAACTGCTTGACGTTGTCTGGCAGTTCATCGTATGCTACCTCGCTATATTCGATTTTCTTGACTTTGCTTATCATAAATTGTCAATCACTTTGTTAAGAAAGAACTTGTTGTCTTGCTTTGGCATCATCACTTTCAAACCGTGGTGGATGATGCGTATGTGGATATCTTTCTCTTCCAATACTGGTTCTCCATCAATGTGGAATTCTCCGCTCTCTTCTCTGCACAGAGTGATATCAGTTGCCTCTACGAATGTGAAGTATCTTGATTTGAGAAGTGTTTTTGTCATCAGCTGTGCGATAATCGCAGGAATGGCGAACATTGTGAACGGCTTGAGGATGCAGACGTTTAGTTTTCCATCTGCTATATTGGCCTCTGGCGCGATGTAAGCGTTGTTGCCCCACTGTGCGGCGTTGGCGATTGTGATGAGGAATGCCTTCTGCAGCACGGCCATACTGTTGGCTTTGATGACGTAGTTGTATGGCTTGTAGTTCCAGTATTCCCTGCACATTGTCTTGATGTAGGTCATCAATCCTCTGGTTTTCTGGTTGCTGAATGAGTGGCTCACGTGAGCGTCGAATCCAGTGCCGCAAGTGCAGAAGAAACATCTGTCGTTGGCTTTAGCATAGTCGATATGCTCCTCACTTGCCTCGTTTATCTGTTGTAGAGCTCTGGATGGACTCATTGAGTAGCCAAGGTGTCGTCCAAGACCGTTGCCGGAACCAAGTGGGATGATAGCCAGAGCGGTGTTGGTGTGGACTATCGCCGACGCGATTTCGTTCACAGTACCGTCTCCTCCACAAGCCACTACGATGTCGTATCCATCAGCGGATAGTTGTTGGGCAAGCTCTTTACCGTGTCCTGCATATTGAGTGTAGACGATTTTGGGCTCGAATTTCTCTTTGTCCAACGTCTTCTCAATAAGCTCAGGAAGGGATTCCTTGCTTTTGGTTCCACTTTTGGGATTTATTATGAAAGCGATCTTTTTCATTCTGTTTAATCTTCAACGGCATCTTCCTCTACCTGTAGGTTCTCAATGATAAGTTCCTGACGTTCGAGAGTGTTGACACCCATATAGAAACTTAGGATTTCAGCTACGGCATCCTCTTTTCTTAGCTGCACTTGGTCGAGACGGATGTTTTTGCCGATCACATCACGGAACTCTTCTGGGGAAATCTCACCCAGACCCTTGAATCGTGTGATCTCAGCGTTTTTGCCGATAGCCTTGATTGCGTTTTCTCTCTCCACTTCGTCGTAGCAATAGAAAGTGCGTTGCTTGTCGCGTACACGGAAAAGTGGAGTCTGAAGAATATATACGTGGCCTTTCTTCACCAGGTCGGGGAAGAACTGAAGGAAGAAGGTCAGAAGAAGTAGACGGATGTGCATTCCGTCGACATCGGCATCGGTAGCGATAATGACTCTGTTGTAACGTAATCCTTCCAGACCATCCTCGATATTGAGGGCGGCTTGAAGAAGAGTCATCTCTTCGTTCTCGTAAACCATTTTCTTCGACTTTCCGTAAAGGTTTTTGGGCTTACCTCTAAGGCTGAATACAGCCTGTGTGTTCACATCACGTATCTTAGTGATACTTCCTGATGCGGAATCTCCCTCGGTGATGAAGATGCTTGTTATATCACGAGTGTCGATGTCTCCTTTAGGAGCTTTGTTGTCGTTGAAGTGGATACTGCAGTCACGAAGCTTTTTGTTGTGAAGGTTGATCTTCTTTGTACGCTCCTTTGCAGCTTTCGACACTCCTGCTAAAGCTTTACGTTCTTTTTCAGATTCCTTGATTTTCTCCAACATCTTCTCTGCCACATCAGCATGGATATGGAGAAATTTGTCGAGTTTGTCAGCCACAAAGTCGTTGACATATTTGTTGATAGAGATTCCGTCCCCTCCAGGCGACATCTCTTTCGAACTTAGTTTGTTCTTTGTCTGGCTTTCAAACATCGGTTCCTCGACGTTGATTGCGATAGCACCCACAATACCGTTGCGGATGTCAGCAAGGTCAAGGTTCTTATTGAAAAACTCTTTGATTGTCTTTCCTATAGCCTCACGGAAAGCTGTCTGGTGAGGACCGCCAAGAGACGTGTTCTGTCCGTTGACGAAAGAGTAGTATTCTTCGTTGTTCTGGTCGGCATGAGTAAGCGCTATCTCTAGTTCGTCATCCTTGAAATGGATGATAGGGTAGAGAGCGTCAGATGTCATTCTGTCGTTAAGAAGATCCTGCAGACCATTCTTCGACGACACTTTCTTGCCGTTGTATAGGATTGTCAGTCCAGTGTTCAGATATGCGTAGTTCTGAAGCTGTTCCTCGATGAAGTCTTTGCGGAAAGAGTAGTTTTCGAAAATGGTGTTGTCTGGCTCAAATTCAACGAATGTGCCACGTGGTTCATTTTCTGTGTTGTCAACTATTCCTGTGTCCGAGACCAGTTTGCCTTGTTTGAACTCCATGCGTCGGCATTTGCCGTCACGGTATGCGCCGACAGCGAACTTCCAAGATAGGGCGTTCACTGCTTTCAAACCGACACCGTTAAGTCCGACAGATTTTTTGAAGGCTTTCGAATCGTATTTACCACCAGAGTTCAGTTTTGACACAGCCATCATCATCACATCGTCTCCAGTCTTGTTTGTTCCCAAAGGAATACCACGGCCATTATCGCGAATACGGACTTTTCCATCAGCCATAGTCACTTCGATCTGCTTGCCTTCTCCCATACGGTATTCGTCGATAGAGTTGTCTATAGCCTCTTTGATCAGGATATAGATACCGTCGTCGGAATGAGAACCGTCGCCTGCGCGTCCGATATACATACCATATCTAAGACGGATGTGCTCTATGTCCTCGAGGTGACGGATGTTGTTTTCGTCATAGGTCACTGACTTGTCTGCAACTGGTTGTTTTGAAAAATCTAATTCTTCTGCCATTGTATAGTTCTTTGTATTGCCGATGCAAGTGCTTGGCTGATTATAGTTGTCCGCTCTCCACAAGTAGGATTATGCGGTTGACAATCTGGTTTTCTTCTTTTGTCTCGTCGAAACCTGTTTTCAGGTCGGCTCCGAGGAACTTTGCGAATCCTTGCCAAAAGAATGCACGGAATCCTCCACGAAGTTCCTTGACGATCTCATATCCCGTCATATCGCATTCTCTGTCAACAAGAGTGATGAGCATTTTTCCTTGGCGTAGAGAAAGCTGTTTGAGCATCGGCTCATATTGCTTGTATATCTCGTCTTCTTTTTGTTTCATGAAAGCTTTCTTCTCTTTGTCGCTCATTCCCTCCATTTGTGCATGAAGGTCTTTTAGCATGGACCCGATAAGTTTTGCCCAAGGAAGAGTCCTTTTAACATCACGTACTGTACGCCAGTAGAATTTTTCCTGTTTTTCGTTTTTGAATTTCAGAGGAGGAAAAACATATAGGTTAGGAAGTCCAGCCACAAGGATTGTGTCTCCGTTTTCCACAATGGCACGGAACACTGTGCCTTCTTCATTCTTTATCTCTGACGCATTGCAGACAGAGCAGAAAAAGACACTCAAAATAGACAATATATGTAAGATTCTCTTCGTCATAATATTGCTTACACTTATGGCTTCTCTATTTTGCAAATATAGTATTTTTTGAGTAAAAATGTCCTTGCTTTTTGATCAAAAGCAAATTTGAGTCTGTGAATTAACAAAATTTTATGAAATACGAAATGGGTGATGCCAAACAATTTAGCATTTAGTGTTTTACATTTCTAATGGTATATTATTCCGCATATTTCGTCGGAAACCATGCTGTGATCAATCCAATGGAAAGGACGGAGATGATTATGATCACGATGTCCCAGAATTGTACGGCGACGGGGTAGTATTCAATTACGAAGTCGGAGCCTTCACTTAGTTTTATGATTCCAAACCAACTTTGTAGTCCGCATAGAAGTAGACCAAGCACAACTCCTGCGATACAACCGATGGCGGTCACCATCCAACCTTCAAGCAGGAAGATCCTGCGGATTGTACTGTCTGTCGCACCAAGATGTTTAAGTGTCTGTATGTCATTTTTTTTCTCGATGATGAGCATGGAAAGTGATCCGATGATGTTGACTATGGCAATCATCAGGACGAAGAACAAGATGAGGAATGTCACCCATTTCTCCACCTGAAGCATTCTGTAGAAATCGGCATGCAGAGTCTCTTTGTCGAGCACTTCAAATGTATATCCGTCGACACAGGACAATATCTTTTCAATCTGTTTCTGGATAGACGCTATGTCTGCTCCTTCTTCTGTTTTGATATCTATATGTGAGATTTCGTGTGGTCCGTATCCATACATCTCTCTGGCCACGTTGATGGGGACGAATGCGAATTTGGAATCCGTTTCCTGTTGGTTGACGGAATAAAGTCCGCTCACGAATATCTGCATTTGGTTGAATGCTCCTTCTGGATTGGAGATGTTTAGTTTGGCATCATGGATGGGAGCATAGAGTGTTACTGGCTGTACGAAGTGGATGCTGGCATTCAGTTGGGCGGCAAGTGCCACTCCAAGCACCATATACGGCACATCATCTTTGCCTATGTTGAATTCACCTGCGTAGACGATGTCTTTTTTGATTATTTTGTAGTAGTTGTCATCCACACCGCACAGCGTGGCAGAAGTCTGTTTCTCACCATTCATTAGCACCGCACCGTCGGATAAGACAGGGGCTTGTGCCTGGATGCCTTTTATTTTTCTGATTTCCGCTATTTGGGGCAGAGTGTCGGGGAATGTTTTGCCCTCCTTGGGTTGGATTCTCAAATCAGGGTCGAACGACGAATATAGGTCGCCCACCACACTTTGGAATCCATTGTAGACGCTAAGAATACATACGAGGGCCAACGATGCCACACAGATGCCTGTGGCGCATACGCCAGAGACAATGTTGATGGCATTCTGCTTCTTCTTTGAGAAGAGATAGCGTAGGGCGACTCGTAGCTCGAAACGCATTGTGGTTAATCTTTTTGAGGTTCAGAGTCGTTCTCCTCTGCTGCGTTCACAGCATCTCTGTCGATAGCAAGCAGACGGTCGATAGTCTCTAGCTTGTCAAGAGTCTCGTCAAGTTTGAAAATCAATTCTGGAATCACACGTACCTGATTCTTGATTCTCTTTCCTAGTTCATAACGGATGCTGCGGCTGCTGTTTTTCAATGTCTCTATCACATATTCGCTCTGTGACTGAGGAAAAACGCTGATGTAGGCTTTTGCAACACTCAGATCTGGCGAGATTCTCACCTCTGATACAGAAAGGATAGTCCCTTTGAAAGTGGAAGAGACGTGGATGAACATGTCACCCAACTCTTTCTGTAGTAGTCTCTCAATTCTATTTAATCTTGTATTCTCCATATTCTTTTGGTTTTTGCTCGCAAAGGTAATGATTTTTCGTCAACTTCTAACTCTTAAAATTTCATTCTTGGAGATAAACAAAAAAAATCGAGCGACGGAATTCCGTCGCTCGACTTATGTTTTTAAGATTTCCTTAAATCTTATTTTGCCTTAGGTGCGATGTGGATAGAAACTTTCACATAAGACCATCCTGTCTGGTCAAATGATCCGTCTTCCTTAGCTCCTACACCCTGAAGACCCTTGTAAGCAGAAACCATGATCTTGTAGTCCTTGCTGTTGATAGCATGCTGTACAGGAGCGTTCTCTTCACCGATGATGTAACCCTCACCTACGTTGATTGAAGAGAATGCACCATTCTCGTCAAGCTGGCCTGGCCACAAGTAAACTACTAGAGTAAGCTCACCAACCTCGTTGATGTATGGCTTGCCATCCTCGTTAACCTTACCTACGTAAGAAGGATATAGAGAGCAGATGTCGTCAACCTTGATCTGAACCTTGTTGCCCTTCTGAACAAATACGTATGCGCCCTCACCATTACCGTTTTTAACACCGATGTGCTCCTCACCTTCGATAGCTGCGTTCATGTAAAGCTTGTCACCATTCTGGATAGCAAAGTCATCAGCGATTACGATGTACTCAGCATTGATGTCAAGGTCGATTAGCAAGTTAGTCTCACAAGTAGGTGGAACTATAGTAGTGTCTGGGTTGCCTGGGTTGAAAGGAGGTACGTTAGGAGTCCATGTTCCGTGGATCTCTGAAGAAGTTACCAACTCGTCACATACAACAAGACCGCTTGGACAAGCTCCGTTCAAAAGTGTTACTTTCTTGCCTGGAGCGTAGATGTGACAGTTCATGTTGCGACCCTCAAATGTGATATCACCAGTAGGAACGATGATTACATTGTGATCCATAGTAGTGATGTTGCCATCTGTTGGGAATGTGTTCCAGTTACCCTCGCACCAAGGTGCTTTTGCCTTATCATTAGAACCAGCAACTGAACCATTCTGGAAATAAGTCTGATCTACAACGATAACTTTGTAATCAGCGAAGCTGTGCTCTTCGTAAGTGAATGTAGAAGTCTCTCCAGGATTCTGACCACCGTAGTTGACAGTAGTTGCTGGAGTGTTCAATGCATCTGCAATGAATTTCTCTGTCTGTGCGAAAGCGTTGTCAAACCATTCGTCACCTACGTTAACAATTGCACGCTTTCCTCCATTCTTGTTCAAACCTGAAAGATCACAATTTGAACCTGTAAGTAGCAATCCCTGATCGTTTGGCTCAAGACTCTGCTTATCTCCCTGCTCGTTGATGAACCAAGACCAAGTTCTACGGTTGTTGTCTAGAGTACCAGCAGCATAATTCTTAACTGCCCAACCGTTCTCGCCGTGGAAGAAACCTGTTCCCTTATTACAGATTACATTGACATAATTTACTGAGATATTTTTGGTTACCTCTAGAGGCTCACCATTCTCATCCTGAACGTATACAACGCTCATGTCATTTCCTGCCTGTGTAGGAGAAACATTCATAGATCCATCACCGAAGCCTCTGGTGATAGCAGAAACCTCTTTTAGGTTTAGAACCTGCTTTGAAGAATCTTCACCTCCCAATAGTGAATTCTCTTCACTTGTACATGCTGCTAATGCAAGTGCTGCACAAGAAAATGCAAATAATTTTTTCATTTTGTTTTTTTTAGTTTTATTAATCAACTAATCTCTTCAACCTCTCCGATTTGTTTATATTATTTTTTGCTTAGTCTCAAGTTACTCACATTTGCTCACAATTGTGTAGTCTTTATAAAAAACAATGCAAAGATAATGTCTTTTTTATGTTCAACAAGAAATTTTCTTTATTT
>Ga0307448_100093_pt1 | contig 9135 bp, 8 predicted proteins | sample GoafecBaGen2Rep2_FD_203827 | JGI IMG/M metagenome (GOLD analysis project Ga0307448, IMG submission 203827) | Metatranscriptome of enriched fungal communities from goat fecal pellet, Isla Vista, California, United States - Bagasse, Gen2, Rep 2... ... | reverse complement strand
CTCTTTTTGTTTGGAAAAATATAGTGCGAGAAATTTTCCTCCTTAATTTAGCCTTTTTTATTGATATTGTCTGATCCTTACATCAATACCACTTCCTTCCAAAAGTTTCACCACTTGTTGGATATCTGTCTGTCCGTAGTGGTAAGGGAAAAGAACTTTAGGATTTATCATCTTTGCTGCTTTTGCCAATTGTTCAGGAGACATAGTGTAGGGGAGGTTGCATGGCAAAAAAGCGACGTCGACATCCTTAATGTCCTTCATCTCCTCGATATCCTCTGTGTCGCCTGCTATATAAATACGAAATCCGTCAATCGTAAGCACATAGCCGTTGTCTCGACCCTTAGGGTGAAACTGCTGTTTGTCTGATGAGGTGTTGTAGGCAGGAACAGCGTCGACTCTCCACGTCCCAGAAAATCCTTTCCCTAGCCACAAGAGTATCACGTCGCCATTCTTCATCACGCTGCCTTTGCTACCCAATATTTCGCTGCTGCGAGGATTGGTGATAAGTGTAGTCCCTTCTTTAGTAAGTTGACGGATAGCCACAGAATCGAGATGGTCGAAATGTTCATGAGTGACGAATATATAATCAGCTTTGGGCAGGGTCGTGAAATCAGTGGCTGGTTGTACAGCGCTGGTGACTGGATCCACGTATATCCATTTCTCTTCGGTTTGCTCGATTTGCATCCTGACTGATCCATGTTTGATGCAATACATTTTTATGGATGTACCTTCAGATGTGGTGAAACTGTCCACTGTTTCTTGATCTGTTTTTGCAACCTCGTTCTCTCCGATGTTTTTTGCAGAGTCTTGGGCATTACAGCTGACTAGAGTGCAGAGCAATGTTACGATTGAAATTGTCCTTTTTATCATAGTAAAATCGTTTTATGGCAGGTTTTAAGAAGATACTTTATTCCATTATCTTCTTCATCCATTTATTAGTCCACTCTGCTTCTCCTTCTTTCCAAATATGACTCCAAAAGTTTATATTGAAAAGCAGAAGTCTTAAATCTTTCTCTTTCCCGTCGTGACCAATTAATTTTAGGACTTCATTCACTTCATTGGATTCGTATAAAATGGTATCAGCTACTATCACTTCCTCTATCGCTGATGTCTCTGCCTTTTCTACTGTTTTTGACACCATTATATTTGTATTCCAATTCTTGTAGTTGCTTGACGTAAACAACGAATCAAGTTTAATGTGGTTTTTGCTATCTACATAATGATATGAGTCAGAAAGCTGGTGAGCGGCGTTGTACACCTCCGGACACTCTTTTGCCAATCGTCTGATCTGCTCTGTGTGATTCTCCAGCCATGTCTTGATGCACTTTTTTGCCTTGTCCTTTTTCTCAGAAAAGAGATATTCAAGTGCGTTTGTCTTTTCTGAATTTATAGCGTTGCTTACAATAGCGGCATAGTTGTTGCCTACGTTGCAATGTTCTTTTGCACAATATTGCGATAATTCACGGTAGATGCTGTTCATCAATGAATCCACGATCTCTTCTGGCTCTTCCGTCGTCACTTTTTGTGCCAATTCAGACAGTAATTGTCCGTTTATCTCAATGTCAGTAAAGTCTCCTGGCGAGTAGTATTCTTCACCTTTTAAAATGTATTTTGAGTCGGTATAAGATGGCATTAGAGCAACGAAAGAGGCTCCCCTTGCTTGTGCTTTTTTTATGATTTGTCTGTAGACAAATTTCATATCGGGATCTACACTTATTGAAGAAGGTTTCATTATGCTGTTGATGTTGACATTGCCAGTGTCGCCATGATTATACCTCCTGTATGTTTCTAGACAAGCGGCACTCGGATGTAAAAAGCTGGGAATATAGCTGAGAGACGACGGTACATGATAGCCCTCTCTAGTCTCTTCAAATACAAGATATTTGCCCTGGCAGGAATAATATTCTTCATTGAGCAGAAAGGAGTCTTTAAAATTGAATCTAATGACATCATAATAATAAGATGATTGGTTTAAATCTAACGTGTCGATTCTTAGCCTTATATCTTTGTGTATTGCATTTGCTCCTTTCAGCCAAGCAATCATACCCAAAGCTACTACGAAAAGGAGTGTGATGACTCCCAACAAGTAATTTGTCCTATTTATTTTGAAGTTCATGATCTTTCTTTTTTTTGATTAGATAATAGTTTAGAGCCAATAGAATGGCTCCGCATACGAAAATGCTTACAGCAACTCCCGCCCGACCAAGGTCGTTTATATCGGATATGTTGTAGATGGCTATAATCCAGCAGAACATAGCGATATTGAAGAATATGACATTATAGGATTTTCTCCATAGGTAGGTGTGGAAAGCCAAGTGAATGATCAATAGTAATGCATAGATATATGTTGTATGTCTCTCAAATATAGGTGTCCCTATGGCGACGACGATGGCTGCCAACAGAGAGAAATATTGTCTAAACTCTATTTTGATGCTGTTTTTCTTTTGGATAAACCAAAGCAGAAGCAGAGGCGCGGCGAATGGAATAATAATTGCCCAACCGACTGTATCTGTAGAAGAATAATGATTTTTCGCTACGCCAATTGTCAATGCGATAAAAGTTGCCAGGAATGATCCCAATTCCAGCCATTTGGCGTCTGTATCCAGCCACTGTTTTTCTTTGTTCCAAGTCAGGAATGAGAAAGTGTAGCATGGAGCGATGAGTGCGAGAATAAAATAAACAAGAGCACTGTTCTCAACGAAAAATATGTTTTTTATGTGAAATGAGAATGCCGTAATGACGAATGCGGATATGAAGAAACGGATATTCAAACACAAACGTTCTTTAGCCAATAGATATGTGTTGTAGAAAAACAAGATGTCCATCATAAACACCATGCAACCAAGGGTGAAATTGACATTTTGACTATTATAGTCGAAAAGAAGTGTGATGGAGGCTATGACTATCAATATTGTTGCAGCTATTGTCGCCTTGAAAAAGATGACGATGGGGTAACTCACTAAAATGGCAAAGATGAAGAAAACAGGAGCATCAAGCTCAAGCTTGAACGTTCCATATTTCAACATGTAAAATGTAGTGAATATGGCTACACCCTGCAATATGGCTACACCTTCTGTAAAGACTTTTTTGTCGGATAGCTTTGTCTCTACAGCATAGCATGCCAAAGACCCTACAATGATCGGAAGCAGACTGAACAGAATATGAGCGTTTGTCCCGACGTCATTCCAACAGTCGTTTATCAGGATGGCAGATCCTGTCATGACGAATATGGCTGCGACGACGCTCAACGCATATTTGCTGGTGGATGTATTCTTAGATGAATCATAATAGTTGATGATCTCGTCAGCGGTTTGCTGCGTAATCACTTGTTTCTTTACCAGTTCATCCGTATCGATTTTTATTTTCATAGATGCTAATGTGTTATGTAATCTTTGGCAAATTTACAGTTTCTTCTCAAGTAAACAAGAAATAAGGGAGATAAGTGTTAGTAAACCACCACTTTGTGCCCGTTGACAATATACACACCTTTTTCAAGTCTGATTCTTGTCATAGCATTGGACAGAAGGTCGATTTTGCGAATGGCTTTTCCGTCTACACTATAAACGTCAACCGATTGTCTTGTTGGGGAAATGATGTATAAATGGCCGTTGACGCTGTAAATCTTTATGTCATCCTGGCTTATTGGGGATGAGATGGAGTCTTTAAGTGACGATAAGGAGTATTTATTAATGGTATAAATGTAGTTGTCCATTACTTTCCACTTTAGATATGAATCTGGATCTGACTGCATATCAATCCATTGGTTTAATTGATCGGCTATTGAATATAATGCTTCTGAGTTGTCGGGTTGGATGATTATGAAGCAATTGTCTTTCTGCCCAATTTCTTCTCCAATATATTTTGACGTGGAAGAATTGAGACAATATACATTGTTGTCTGTGTAGACATTGTAGATTTCACTCGCATGGTTGCCATAGCCGACGATGCCTCCTGTCAAGGTGTCACGTCCGATTACGTTGCCAATATTAGACGAATTGGAGATATTGCCAGTGACTCCGTCGAATCCGCCGTTATATCCCGTGATGCCACCAACATGTTGCACGCCATTGATATCCCCATTATTCATTGAATTCACAATAAAGCCGTCGTTTCTTCCCGCTATGCCGCCTATTTTTTCATTCGCCATGATGGAAGATGTGTTGCTGCAGTTGTCGATGAATCCGATCCTTACATTATAGCAATTGTCAATATTAGCAAAACCACCATTGTATCCGCAGATTCCGCCGCAACCTTCATTTGCTGTTATGGCACTTTTGTTAGCGCTGTTGGTGATGGTGCCGTAGTTATAAGAGCATATACCTCCACTGCATAGGACACTGCTCACCTCCGCTTGGTTCGAACAGTTTGTTATAGTGTTAAAATTAATGCCGCAAATGCCGCCGGAATAACACCAGCTTTCAACGACACAATTAATATTTTTGCAATTTGAAATCAATCCATTGTTTGCGGCAGCGATACCTCCACTCCAAAAGGTAGAATATACATAACCGTTTTTCAAAGTAAGGTCATAGACGGCTCCATGTCCTCCGATATGTCCAAACAGTCCATAATAAATGCTATTGTTATTTATATTGATATATAAGTCGGAAATAGTGTGGTTGTTGCCAAACAGAGTGCCTTCAAAATAATTGTTTGAGGATCCTATTGGTGTCCAATTCCCTATTGTCTCATCACATATTTCTGACAGATCAATATTGTTTGTGAGACTAAAGTACTCGTCAAGAAAATCGATACCATTATTTACCTCATTTGCTAAATCAGCAAGTTGTTGTGCTGTTCTGATCTGATAAGGATCTTCTTTTGTCCCACTACCTTCCCAGTTACTGCTGTGGGAATAAACACATAGTAAATTTAGGGAGATTATAATAAAAATTAATTTTCTCATTCTCATCGGTTATTAAAAGCACCTGTTGAAGGATTGTAGAAATCTGAATAGAAAAACTCTATTTCGTCCATATGTTCTTCAAGTTCTTCTTCTGAATTGATTGTATACATTGATACTTGAAGTGGCATTGCACATTTGATTCCCCTTAATTCTTTGAAATCTTGATCTGTACTTGTTGTGATAAAGTCTATTCTGCCATTGCCAATCAACAAATTTTTGACGATATAAATTAAAGTGGTTTCTGTGTAATATGTAGAGTACATGACATGATACCCTTTCTTTTTTAGATCAAAATAATCGTCTTCTGAAAAACATTCAACGTAGACTCTATTTTTGAGTTTTGAAAAAAGTTTTTCTATGATGACAGGGTCCGAAATTTTATCTGTCACAATTGAGATGTCAGGATGATTCATCAAAGTGTCTATCACCTCTTGTATTGTGACGGGTGTATATGTGTTGTATATTTTTCTCTTCTTGAACTCATCGAAAGATATCACACTGTCTTTAAGTTCTCTATGGCCTGTCATTTCATTGAATTGTTTCCAGTCATGTGCCGCGATCATAATGCTATCTGATGTAGAGACTATATCTACTTCGAGGTATTTATATCCTTTTTCAATTGAGTTGATCATCGCCTCTCTGCTATTTGTATATGCATATCCATCAATAGAACCGAGTGCATGTGCAATGGCTTTGGGGAATTGTTGCCCGAATCCTTGAAGGACAGTTGTTGATAGTAGAATAAGTGTAAAATATATATACCTTTTAATTTTCATGATTAGATCTTTATAATTTTCGGTGTTTAAGGCTGCAAGTTAAATATATAATTTGATATTTGATGCGAAAGAATATAGAAATTTATACAGAGAGACGGATGATTATTGAAATTTGGTGAATCGGTTACATATTCCAAAATGAAAATGCCAATTGTGTTGGTTATGAGTGTAGACGACGTATATGTCGCAGAAAATAATGGGAGGAAAACTTCATTTAAAAGCACAAAACCTGTAAGTTTCATACTTACAGGTTTTGTGTTCTTTAATTTAACAGTTTATTCTGACTTTGGTACAATACGGAAATTGTCGAACGCAATCATCACATGAGTGTCTGTCTCAGGCTTTCCAAATACCAATACTGAGAAGTTGATGGCCTTTGCCAAGTCCAGTTTCAAATTCTCTTTTGGCTGATCTTCATTGTATACGTATTTGAAAGCCGTCAACGGAATTGTTATTGTCTCCCAACCATCAGTGTAGAATCCGTTTGTCAGATCTTTACCTTTGTTTTGTCCAGCGATAAAGTAGTTGCTGTCATTTTTGTATGGTTCCCAACGACAGATAGGAGATATTGTGCGTCCGATTTTATCTGGCTCTTTTGATGCGTATCCAGCGATAAACTCGGTTGCTATGCCTTTGTAAGCGGCTTCTTTAGGGATGTTGCACTCAAATTTCAACACCAAATCTTCGATTTTTTGTTCGTAGAAAGGAAGTCCAGCGATAGATACGGCTCCTCGTCCACCTTCCTCGGCTCCGTGCATGTATTGGAACCATAGGTCGTTAACATAAATGTATGGGTGCTTAGCAGGGTATGTGCCGTGTAGCAAACCGAACTTGCCAGAGCATCCCTCTGAGAGTTTTCCACTATATGGTAGGATGGAATCGTTTTCAATCTGCCCCTGGACCAGATTGCCGTTATGGTCAAATGGGACAATTCCTCCCCACGTCTGGTGGTGTGTATCGAAATCCATGATGATGTTACGCTCGTCTCTGAATAAGAAATTAGACGTTGTTACACCAGCAAGATTTTTTATCTTTATCTTTCCTGTCCATGCTTTGTCTGGCACTCTCACCACAATCATATCGTCTTGTGAAGATATTACCTCTGCTGGAACTGAATCGTTATAGAACTGAGTGTCAAAGTATACTTTGGCACCGGCAAGACTTGAACCATAGATTACAGCCTCACCACCTGCAGGAACAAACTCAGATTTCATACCAAAAATCTGAGGCACATCAATGTCTACGGCTTCAACTCGCTGCGCCCCTCCTGAACATCCAGTCAAAAGTGATATTGACAGCATGCCGCAAATTCCTAAAATTTTCATGTCTCTCTTCATGGCCCTTAATTAATAATGTTCAAATTTTCTATAAAGATATTGATTTTTTTATTTAAGTATTGAAATTGGTGATATGATTTTGGGGTTTCTAAAAGTATCTTTGTCTTAACATCTGTAAATCAATGTCAAATGAAGAATATCTCCATCTTTTTGATGAAAGTATTTTCTTAAAATTGCTGATGAACATAAATCCTGCCTTTCTTGTTGGCTTGAAAATGTCAAGTGGCAGAATCAATGACATCACGAATAACAACAGGTTATGAATGAACAGTATACCTTGTTGTTTGCGAGGAAGAAACAGACGTCGTAACAGTATGTCGTTGTATTCTTTCTCTATTTGGCTTTTTATATCCTCTCCTCTTGAAAGGGGACTGGCTACGGGACGGAGTAAGTCGCAGTGTGTGCTTGTTAGGAAACATGATTTCCAACAACGTAACCATCCGCGCAAAAACAAATCGACATCACCGCTGCAGTCTGGAGCAAATAAAAGATTGAATCCTCCAAGTTGAAGAAGTTTTTCTCTTGATATTGCGACGTTGCTGCGGTCGAATGTCAATGTGTAACAAGAGGAAGTGACTTCGCTTGTCTTGTAGTTGACATGGCGTGGTGTTAGAATTGGAACGTAACATTGTGTCGATTCTCCCGTCGTTGGATATCTTGCCACGACTCCTGCGGCAAACATATTGTTCTTCTCAAACTGGGGTATCACAACATCGAAATAGTCTGTGGAAAGGAGCGTGTCTTCAGTCAATAGTACGATTATATCTCCTGATGCTTTGAATAAACCTTTATTTGCAACTTCTGGATATGAAGCGTGCGAATTGGCAATGAATATTTGGATGTTTGGGTAATTCGCACGTAATTCTTCTGTTTGTTTACTTAATGCATCCCGACCGACCACAATTATTTCTTTTTCTTGAACCAGAGACGAGCTCTCCAACGAAGAGATGACAGTGTCTATCACCTTTTCAATGCTTTTGTTTTCGTTAATCATCGGTATCACAACCGACACACTCTGCTTCAACATTTGGATGTGAACTTAAATGTATAGTCTATGATTGTCGTTTACTTTGAAAAGCATGTCTGCTCGTTCAGGCATCTCTGCAAGGATATGACGTGTTATTCGTTCGTAATGAGCGATGAAACGTCTCACCTGGTCTGGAGTCATGATGTGCGTCGCCTCTTTCCCTTGGTTTGCGATTCGTAACTTTTCTTCCTGAAGATTTCTCCACTCAAACACTTTGTCGTAGGAAGGTATCTGCAGCATCACTAGAAAATTGATAGTGTCAAACAAATCCTTGTAGTCTGTTTTCAGTTGGTCGTTGACGTAGCGTCTCCATACACAGTCTTTGTCTTCAGTCGCTTCCAATTCGTTGATCGGCGTCGTGAGTTCTGAATCGTCTTGAGCGGTAGCGTCCATACACCATCCGTCGAACAAGACTACATCTGGTTTGCCTACGAATTTAGTCCATTCAGACTTTGGATATACATCGTCAATGGCTTTGTTGAATCGTGGAATCATCGTGACTGTATTCTCATCAGCGTTACGTAGAGAATTGATGATCTCAAGCCCCATCTTCACATCGTGAGTGCCTGGTACACCTCGCGTCATCAACAATGGATGAATCTCTTGGGAAAGTCGCATGCGTTCTTTTCTGCTTAGATACAAGTCGTCGATGCTCCAGGATGCCACCTTCTTGCCGAATTTCTCTTCCAACACCAATTTGAGAAGCTCACAGAATGTACTTTTCCCTGCTCCTTGTGCTCCATTCACGCCGATAACTTGCATACGTGAACCAAAGCCGACATTGATGATATTGGCCAAAGGAATATAGATACGAGGAAGATCGTCCATTAATTCCTGACTAAGCATCAACTGGTCAAGCTTTTCTGAAAATGATGTGTAAAGTTGCTCCATAGTCTTCACAAATTTGATTCAACACAAATCCAAGTCCAATTGTAATTTAGGAAATATAGTTCTGGTTTTTACCAGACAGGAGTGCAACTCTTGGATCTTATTCCTGCGCTTGCCGCAATTCCATAAATAATGGTGAGTGGCATTATATGATAAAACCCAAATTTATAATTACATTGATGGTAAAATATTTCCCAATTT
>Ga0307448_100091_pt1 | contig 9216 bp, 6 predicted proteins | sample GoafecBaGen2Rep2_FD_203827 | JGI IMG/M metagenome (GOLD analysis project Ga0307448, IMG submission 203827) | Metatranscriptome of enriched fungal communities from goat fecal pellet, Isla Vista, California, United States - Bagasse, Gen2, Rep 2... ... | reverse complement strand
GCCAATATCAATTCAAAAACAACTATTATTCGTATTAATCTAATTAATGAATCAAGCTCGCACCCTTTGTTGAAAATAAATAATAATGAAATAATGAAGCCTAAATTACTTGTAATGTATTTCAAAGAATCAATAAAACTTGTTCCTCGCAAGAATGACAAAGAGACATAGTAAACTATTAATCCAACAACACATAATATCAATATCCCCTGCCAGTGATCATTTACACCAAATTGCGCTACTTCCAATAATGCAATAGCATAACTAAAATATATAGCCCAAGACAGTATTTTGTAGTAGTCTTCAACTTCGATTGTATAAATAATATTAAACATCACGGGAGCAAAGCAGAACCATAACAAAAGGTAATGCAAAAGATACTGCCCGCAATATCTATTAATTCCAAGACCTAAAAGTAACAAAAAGATGCAAAAAGCTAAAGTCATTGTTCTATTTATAACAACTTAGAAAGAAGACTATTCAACCGATTACTTATTTCATTAATATTAAAATAGCCAAAATTATTCAACACGAACGAATCACTATCGTAATTGCATTCTCTATAGCGTAATATCAATTCTGAAACGGGTACAGAAGATAATTCACTATCATTAATAATATAAAAGAAAGCCGAACGGCCCGTCATCTCATAATTCTTTCGGATATCAATATTTCGAAGATAAATTATTGGATTATTATTTCTTATTGCTGTATACAATGCATCATCTGAAAAGCTTACCACAATCTTAGACATTGATACGTCCTCATATAATGTTGTCCCTTCAGATTCATCCATACCATTCAGATATGAACATAATTTAAGTCTATCTGTACTCTTACTCGCTGGTCTAAAACGAACCTTGCATTTATACGTGCTATTATGAAAAAACTGCAATACTTTTTTCATTGGCTCTAATTCTATACCATCAGTTGCCGCCAACAAAAGTAACACATCCCATTGTTTCTCTGATTTATCATCTTTAGGCACATCATCAAATGTTTGTAAAGGAGCACCCAATATCTCAATTTTAGAATCAAAAGCATTAAAATGATCTATTACTTCTTTTTCCCTATGTGAACAACAAAGAGAATAATCACAAACAGGATTACAATATGCAGGATTATATGTTACAAAGCTACCATGCTGTATATGTACTGTTACATCATTCTTTCTTAATTCGTGAATTAGATTATTAAATATAATATATTTATAATCATAATCATAATCAAACAGCCAAACTAAACCATCATTACTTTTAATGTGATCTTCAATAAAACGTCTTACAAACCCACCATATAAAATTGGAAATATAAAAATACGAGAGAACTTTCCTGTATAGATACCGTAAATATCGTCAAGTTCCTTAGCGCAACGACTTAATCTTCGATAATATCTTATAATTAGGAAAAGTGAATAAAAGATATCTCTGAAAGTGAACTGATAAAACTCTGGAATTACAACCTTTCTATCATACGCTTCCACGTTTTTCTTATAATAATCATAATGGAACAATGGATGATATACGATTCTGATTGACTCTTTAATCATATGGGGTAAACGCTTAAACCATACATATCGCCAACAGAAAGGACATGCAAGAATGCGAGCATCTTCATTTATCTTGCCATGGGGTTTCGACATCCCAAAACTTTTCATCAAAGAAACGAATGCTCCCAAAATAATAAAACAAGAATGCAAAAAGAAGTTCTTAACCCATGAAAACTTAGAGTTTTTAAATGCAGCAGAACTCTCATACAAATAATCGCCACATATTTTGCGAATATATGCGTCATAATATTTGGGAGAAAAATGCCAGAACGTATCATTAATATGATATCGGTTCAGAATATCCTTAACATCCGAAGAGTGTTCGTTTAACTCAATATTCATTATTATATTATTTACAGACTAACTGACTCAGGTCTAACCAACAACGTTTTAATTGTATCTAAAATCCTACGAAAAACGGAGAAATTCAAAAGAACAAACAGTACTAAAGGTAATAACATCCATTCTTCAATTCCCATAAGAGCCAGACATAATGAACACATATATGGAACAAGCAATCGGACTGGGAAATATTGAGAAAGGAAATTAACTACATTAATTCTTCCAATCAATTTTCGGCCATAATACATGGCAGAAACTGTGAACAAGAAATACGTAAGCAGTGTTGCAAGTATGACATAAGAGAATGGAATTCTAAATAAAGTTACTGCGAGTAAGGCAAACATTACATTCAAAACCAACGCGATTGAAGACAAAGCTGCAGCCAATTTTTCCTTATTACGAGAAATAAGCAGTTCCAAATACCCACAAGAATTTGTATGGATCAATATAGTTAAAGAAATCAAATTTAAAGACATAAGAGCTCCACTATATTGAGGCATAAAATATATAACAAGAGGGAAACAAGGTATAGCACAGTATATCAACAGATGCGCACCTGTTATATATGTCATACGCAAAGTATCGATTGTATTATATACTTCTTCACTATTATCAGAAGATAACTTGCCTATTACTTTAGGAAATACAATAAACATCAAAGCATCTAAAATCAGCATCAGAGCATTTGACAATGTATATGAAAAAGTAAACAAGCCGAATTCTTCTACGGTATAATTTCTACTAATGATAGTACGTATTGAAATAATAATAAAATAGAAACATGAATTATAAAGGAACAAATACAATCCTTTTTTTAGAATAACGAGCTGAAATTCTTTGGATATAGTAATCTCACTAAGTTTTGGTAATGACTTAGAAGTAAAAGCCATAATTATACAAAGCAGATTTCCTATCACATAACCAGCAACCAGCCAACGGATTAATTCTTCACCTCTAAAAAAGAAAATGCATACGAAATTTAATAATACTACAACTGACTGACAAAACGTTACCCTATTAAGCTGATTCTTTACTCGGAATAAATTCAGGAAGAACAATACAAAATATTGCATTATCGCTATCAGACTTACCCAAATGATATATTTGTCAACATGATATTTTTCAAAATAACTAATACCAAACAATTGATAATAGATATAGAAAATTATAACAAATACACTCAGATATGAAAGAAGCATTAAAGAATTTCCAATATAATTATCGCATTCATTCTTATTATTTCTATGTAGTACATAAAGAACATTGAACGAATTTGCGATTCCAAAGTGGAATTGTTGGAAATAATTTAATAGCAACAAGACAAAGCCCCAAATACCCATATAGTAAGGGCCAAGTTTTGCAGCAATAATAAAAGATGTTATAAATTGAATAAAATAAGTGATATACCTAGAAGCAAGGTAAATTACAACTTTATTCTTAAGTATTTGCACAGTCTTCATGAAAGATACATCATAATGGGAGCATATTACCGCTCTTAATAATTATTTTTTCAACGAATTCACGGAAAGCTCCATTACCACCAGCCTTATTTAATTCAACATTTCCCAAAACTTTAATATAATCGGAAGCATTAGAAGGAACTCCAGCCCATTTTACCGCCTTTAGCAGGTGAATATCACCAAGGTCATCACCTATATATGCAACTTCATCAAGAGAGATATTCAATTCTTGACATATTCCTTTTGCCACAGATAATTTATCCGAAACGCCCTGATAAAGATAATCAATTTTCAACTTTTCAGCTCTTCTAGCGACAATTTCTGTCTTTTCACCTGTAATAATACCAACAGGTATATTTAAGCGATGAGCAAAAAGAACCCCAGCACTGTCTGAAGTGTTAAAGCGTTTCCATTCATTGCCTGTTTGGTCATAATACATACCTCCATCAGTCCAAACGCCATCAATATCAGTCAATATCAGTTTTGGAAGCATCTTACTTTATATCTTTAGCATAAATTATCTCATTTGCTGGTATATCAACCAATAGTTTCTTGCCTATAACATCATTAAGCTGATCCCATTTAAAGCCATCTCCAGGACTGAGCATATGAATATCTTCTAATTTAATAACATCACCGGCTTTCATATCGTGTAATGTAGCAATACTACGTTCCAATTTTACACGAGAAGAAGCAACACTCTTGTCGATATAAAGATCTTTTACACCCAACCATCTTTCGGCCATACGAATATCACGAACCATTCTGTATACACCATCTGGTCCTAATGAACCTGCCTGATCGGTTCCTTTCATATGGCGATCAATTGTAATGTGCTTCTCAATAATCTCAGCCCCCATTCCTACAGCTATTGGAGGAGCAGAGATACCAATGGTGTGATCAGAAAAACCAATTCTGTAATTTCCATAATGCTCTTTAAGATACGTAATAGTTGCCAGATTCAGATTATCAGGCTCTGTTGGGTATTGAGAAACGCAATGCAAAATTGAAATATCAGAATGATAACGAGTTATAGTTTCCAATGCCTCGTCTAATTCTTTTTTTCCTGCCATACCAGTAGAAAGAATCATTGGAATTTTTGTTTCTGCCATAGCCTCCAATAGAGGAATATTGGTCAAATCACGACTGGCAACTTTCAAATAGTCTGGAGTAAAAAGCTTCAGGAGTGACATACAACCTTTTGCACATAACGTTTCTACGAAGTCCAGCCCCTTAGATTTTGCATATTTGTAAACTTCATAATGCTCGTCATCTGACAGTTCCAAAAAAGCACGATGTTCGCCATAAGTGCGTCCAAACGAGTTGGGAGTATCATAAACTCGATTCATCTGCGATGCAGATAATTCTTCATTAAGATCACGTTTCGTTAGCTTTACAGCATCGATAGGTGCTAAATCAAGGCCAAAAACTTCCTCCCTAATAGGTCTGCTTACAAGATCTACTATCAACTTTGCTATATCAACAGAGCCATTGTGATTCTGTCCTATTTCACCGATAATATAAGTATGCTTCATATTATTATTTATTATTATTTGATATTTGTTTTTTCATTGATTGATAATACTCCTTATGACAATCAAGATAAGATATTATCTGATCAATTGTTGGATATGGATTATTCTCACATAATTCTTCATAAATATGCTGAGCATTAATGAAGTCTTCTTGAGTATCAATAGTTAACCTAATATCAGGATGAGTCTTTATAATAGCAGGACCATCTATCCAATCAATTCTAAACTTGTTAGGATTTGTATAAATATAGTTGGTCACATGCTCATGATAAAGCTTTTCGTCGGTCAAGCTCTTAACACGTTTCAAAGTTTCCAAGGTTACATACTCTGTCCAAAAACCATAATGAGTTTTAATAGATGGAGTTCCATTGATGTTAAAACTCATATAATCTAAATCTCCTTTATACTCGGAAACAGTCTTTATCAGATTAATAATAGAGTTCAACTCAAGGAACGGATTATCAGAGCAAACTCTAATCAGTTTTTCTGCTTTATTTGCTTCTGCAGCATCAATAAAACGCTGAAGTACATCATCCTCAGAGCCGCGGAAACACTCCACTCCATGATTATTAGCCACCTCTTCTATGGCATCACAATTGGAATTAGCAGAAGTTGCTATTATTACTTTAGTATCTGCGACCTGTTTCAATTTTTCAATCAACAAGTCAAGGATACTCTTTCCACCATAAAAAGGTAATAAAATCTTTTTAGGCATTCGAGTGGAACCACTACGCGCTTGAACTAAGAAATAAATCATAATTAAAAATCCATCAAATATAAGTTTTCTAAATACATATGCTAAAATCCTAGGAGCATTTTGTAATCTCCCTCCTTATATAAAGCATATAATGATATCGCAACGACAGCAAGAAAAAGAGAAAGAAGACAGGCCACACCACGCCTAGGACCTGTTTTCTTCGCAGGAATTGTAGAGTCTTGAATCACTGCAAAGGCTGGTGTATCCTCCTGCAACTTCATTTCTGCCTGCTGATATTGAGCTACAACCTGCTGATAAACTGTACGCTGTAGCATCATCTCTGTTTCCAACTCAGACTTCCTCTGAAGGATTCGCTCCTGGAATGAGTGCAAGTTAGCGTCAGCATATGCCGCATAAGCACGGCTCGCTTTCTCATACTTGGCTTTGGCTTCATTTAGGATCTTCTTATTATACTCCAAATCAACACGGGCTTTACTGGTACGATAATCAGTAATATATCTTTGGAGTAAAGCCATAGTAGAATCAGCCATAGTTGTACATACTACAGGGTCTGTATCCCTAACACTTAGGGTAATAACCATCGTTTTTTTATCTACCTGACAAGAAATGTATTTATCTATTCCCTTAGCCATCTCATTTTGTTCCTCAGTTAAACGTCGAGGATTGATTGTTTTAGAAGCCTCATCACCATCAATCAACTCCACGATAGACTTTACGGTTTTGCTCCACCAAGGCGTTTTCTCAATATCCTTTTTATAATCATAATAAGTATATTCCTGTTCTGAATTCTCTGGTTTTACTGTGACCTTAAAAATATCCGCCTTAAAATCTACAGATGCCATTAAATCAGGATATAGAGTTGGGAAAAGAGCCTCAGAGGAATTACCCAAACCGGCACCCAGGGTAACTCCAAAACTACTTGCTAAAGAAGCCAAGCTACTGGTTGAAGAAGAGCGATTAGATAGTTCTGGACTCAACTTGACTGTACAGGTGTAATAGTTGGGGATTGACAGCATTATTAGAGCCGACAATACAAAAGCTAAAGGCAGAACGATATAATACAATCGCTTATACTTAAGTAGATCACGGTATAACTTACCATAATCTATTGGATTCCTTTTTGGGGTTGTTTTTTTATTCTCTGTCATAGTTTTATTTTACTAAGTTAGCAATGGTGGCGAACATGGTAGCAAGACTGGCGGCGCTGGTGCCAATGCCCAACCAGCGAGTGATAGCATTTTCATCACGTGGAGCCTTAGAAGGAACAACGATTTCGCAGCCCGGCTCAATCTTGCCACCCTTCTTGGCAATAGCCATTGTACCGTTCTGATAAACAATATAGGTGTGGCCTTTCTTGGCGCGATTGCCAAAACCACCAGCCTGCTTAACGTAGTACTTGTAGTTCTGACCTTCGTTATAGGCTACAGTATTAGGAGCATTAACATCGCCACTGATACGAACGGTGTGGTTGAAGCGAGGAACAATCAGACGGTCGCCATCCATCAGCTCGATATCCTGAGTAGAGCCAGGATTTGCAAGGGCCTCATCGAGGTGGATACCAACGGTATAGGTATCAGACTGGGCAATCTTGTCGATAGCAATAGAGTCCTTACCATCAGCACTCTGGCGAGCCATGCGTAACACTGCCTGCATACGGGCCTTCTCATCATCAGTCATCTTACGAACCAAGCGGGCACCACGAACATCACTGCCGGGGATAGCACCACCGGCAGCCTTGATGACATCAGAGAGGCGCTGGTTCTTGGTTTCCATTGTGTATGTGCCCTGGAAGGCAACCTCACCCTCGATACTTACACGAACAGGATTCTGGTAGACTGGGCTCTTACGAATCTGAACGATATCGTATGGCTCAAGCACAAAGCTGCGGTCGCCATCAACATTGAAGTTATCCTTAAGAGGGAAGCTGAAGGTCTTGGCAATCTCCATGCCTGCCTCAGAGGCGTTAGGATCGTAAATGCGACGTGAAACATCGACCTTGAGGGTAGATGCGGCATCGGTAAGACCACCTGCCAGCAGGATAAAGTCCTCGATAGTCATATTATCGGCATACTCGTAAGTGCCAGGGAAGATAACCTCACCATCGATAGTGAGGGTGCGCAGATTCTGATGGGCTGCCAATGTAGGAATGAAGATAACATCCTCGTTCTTCAATGGTACATCGGCCTCAGTACCATTCAGAATGCCATCGATATTAAGAGAGATGACCTCCTGAGTGCGGTTGGGCTTCATGCGGCGCATAACAGCACGTGAGGTCATGGCCTCTTCAGTAAGTCCAGAGGCAGTCTCAATAAGAGAGCGGACGCTGCTTACCTTATCGCCCAACTGATACATGCCGGGGCGCCATACAGCACCCTTGATCTCAACCATATTCTTATAGCGGTTGTATACAGAGTCGACAATAACAGAGTCGCCATCGGTCATCTTGAAGCTCGACATGTCGAACTCTTCAACATTATAAACGCTCTTAAGGTCTTCGCTCTTGCGGAGAACACGTACCTGCTTCTTATAGGCATCGCCAGCGAAGCCGCCACTATACTTAAGCAAAGTGGCGAGGCTCTCGTTTGCCTTCATCTCGTATGCCATTGGGCGCTTTACACGACCAGTGATATCAACCAGGCAATCGTAAGCGCCTACCTGAACAACATCGTTATCCTGCAAACGGATATTACCTGCCAAACGGCCGTTGAGAATAAACTCATAAACATCGACAGTAGTAATGAGGCGGCCCTGACGGTAGACCTTAATGGCACGGAGTGTACCAAGATCGCTGATACCGCCAGCCATATACAGGGCATGGAACACAGTGGCAAAAGCACTGAGGGTATAGGTGCCGGGCACCTTAACCTCACCCATAACATTAACCATGATGGTACGGGTTTGTCCAACAGTTACCTTGATATCTGAACTCTGGTAGTAACTACCAAGTTTGCTGCGAATGCGCTTCTGGGCAGAGGCAACAGAAAGGCCACTGACATGGATAGGTCCGAAATCAGGCACTGTTACGTCACCATCAGGACTAACAGTGAGTGAACTACTCTCCTGCGAAGCGCCATAGATATCGATGATGAGCTGATCGCCAGGACCCAAAACATAATTCTGAGGTGTGGCAATATTCATCTGGGGCTCGAAAGAGAGGTTCTTGCTGTTAAAAATATCGCGACCAAAGACTTTCTTACCTTTTGACTTAAGATCCTGCTCATCAATATCGGGGAATAAAGGCATATCGCCGCTCTGTTGAGTGGTAAGCTGCTGAGTGGTAAGACCAGCCTGATCGGCTTTGCCGGTTCTGCCGGTTTTATCAGACTTAACCTCGTTGTTGACACGCATACGTTCCTTGGCGTTGTCGATAGAATTATCAACAGCGTTATCAAGACCACGCTCCGTAATCTGCTTGGAATACTGCTGACGCAAACGCTGAAGCTGTTCAACGGTTGCACCGCGCTCCATCAGCTGTTTTACCATGTCGGCATTAGAAACACCTGATTTTCTTAATTCGAGAGCATACTTTACCAACTCCTGATCGGAAATGCTTTGTGACCACATTGCCACACTGGCAAAGAGACAAAGCATCGATAACAAAATCTTCTTCAT
>Ga0307448_100083_pt1 | contig 9830 bp, 6 predicted proteins | sample GoafecBaGen2Rep2_FD_203827 | JGI IMG/M metagenome (GOLD analysis project Ga0307448, IMG submission 203827) | Metatranscriptome of enriched fungal communities from goat fecal pellet, Isla Vista, California, United States - Bagasse, Gen2, Rep 2... ... | reverse complement strand
CTCTTTTTTTGGTTTCAACTTTCAACTATGAGTGGTATGATAGAAGATTCAGAAGACGATATTATAGTTTGGGAAAATTCGACAGCTCCTTCACCAAAAAAATCTGAAGAAGAGATTCATGTAGTCGATAACGAGGATTTTCAGGAGATAGGAGAAGACGAGAATGATACAGATTTGGTTGGATCTGATTGTGATATTGAAGAGAATGAAGATGTTGAAGATTCAGATAATTCCGTCTACGAAAAGAAGTACTACAAAATAGGAGAAGTCGAATCAATAATTGGGGAAACCCAATCGACAATACGTTTTTGGGAAGACTCTTTTGCTGAGTTGGGAAAAAATTTTTGTAGCCAACGTTCACGAGGAGGAACTCGAAAATATACAAAAGAAAATATTGAAAATCTGAAATTGTTGCAACTATTGCTTAGAGAAAGACGTCTTACAATAGAGGGAGCTATTTCAGAAGTCAAAAGCGAAAGAAAGCGAAATGTCAAAGAACGGGCTTTGATTCTTCTGAAGGAGACGAAAAATGAGCTTAACAATCTAATTGATGCTTATAATTACGTCCTTCAAAAAAATGCTGACAAATAGTCCTAAAAAAAAGTTTGGTCGTTTTTTTTTGCCTATTTGCTGATATTTATTGATTTTAAATACGTAAATTTTGTTTTTGTTAAGTCGAATAGATACATTTGCGTCTATACAATTGTAATAGGGATAATATGAAGAACATGATACTAAGAAAACTTACAACTATTATGTTGCTAGCTGCATCATTTGCAGCGTCGGCTACTGTCAAGATCAATGAGATCATGCCATGCAATATTTCTGCATATATGGATGGTAGCACTTATGAATTTCCATCGTGGATTGAGTTCTATAATGATGGGGATGCTGTTGATTTGAAGGGAGCGATTGTAACTGCTTATAAAGAATCAGGCAAAGTGGATTGGACAGGAGAGTTCAAGGAAAGTCACAAAATTCCTGAGGGCTACAGTATACTTGCCTTTTATGGTGACACAGAGGTTAAGGCATCTTCTTCTAATATTTTGGGCAGTTTCCCTAAAAATTTGGAATATAAAGCTGGAAAATTGGAAATCAAGTTTGCTGATGGTAAAGTTATTTCAATGACACACCCTTTGCAATTGCCAAATGTGTCATATGGCGATGGTGGGTATATGGAGCCGACTCCTGGACAAAAGAACACCAAAGCTTATGCAACTCGTGTGCCAACACCGAAATTTGTGACAACCCCTGGTTTTTATTTTGGAGAAGAAAGTAAAAAAATATCACTTTCATGTGATATGGAAGGTGCTGTGATATATTATACAACAGATGGATCCACACCTGATGAGATGAGCAAGTTATATGAAGGTCCTATTGAAATTAAAGATAATAAGCCAATTAGAGCAAAAGCTTTTGTCGAAGGGCAATTAGCAAGTGATGTTTTAACAGGTACGTTCTTCTTGAACTCACCTTATTCGGAGAGTTGTACAGGTACGGATCTTCCTGTGGTATCAATTGTTACAGATGATATATTCCTGAATGATGATCAAATAGGAATATGTGTGATGGGAAAAAACGGTGTTCAAGGAGCATCGTCATGTGTTATGGCTAAAGCCAATTATAATAGGGATTGGAGTCGTCCTGCAACTTTTGAGTATTTTGAGGATGGAGATTTGAAATGCAGCCAAAAAGTTGAAATCAGTGTGACAGGAGGATGTTCTCGTATGGATTCATATAAGACAAAGAGCTTGAAGATGAAGGCCTCAAAGAAGACAGGAAATAATCGTTTTGATTATACAAAATTCTTTAAGGAAAAATCTTTCAAGGAGTTGAAGAGTATTCAGATTCGTAATGGCGGTAATGGTTATGGAACATTGAGATGCCGTGATGGATTTATGCAGTCATTATGTAAGGGATTGGGAATAGATTATCAAAGTTATCAGCCTGTCGCTTATTATATAAATGGTAAATATCAGGGCTTGATGGGTTTGAGAGAGCGTACTAATGATGATTATGTCTTTCATAATTATGGATTGGAAGAAGATGAAGTAGATGAAGTCTCTATCAAAACAGAAGGAGTGTCAGCTGTAGCGGGAACTCTTGACGCATACAATGAATTGATAGATTATGTGGAAAATCATTATGCGGATAATGACTTTTATGAACAGTTGTCTTTGAGAATTGATGTCGAAGAATATATAAGATATCAGATTTTTGAGCAGTTTATAGTCAATACAGACTGGCCTGGTAATAATACAAAAATTTGGAGAAAAAAGAAGGGCGGAAAGTTCCGTTGGATAGTTTATGATACAGACTTCGGTTATGGATTGTATGATGGCGGAGCCCCAAATTATTGTGACTCCGGATTGAACATGATGGATTTCACAATGGGTGTAGGTTCGGCTGTAAACTGGGCTAATGGTACAGATGTTGGAGGTGGTACTTATCAGTTTAATGAAAAATCAAAGATGAAGACGACAATCTTCTATCACTGTATGCAGAATGAAGATTTCCAGTTACGTTTTGCAACAGAATTCTTAAAGCAGCTTGACAATCATTTTACAGAGGAGAAGGTGATGGCAAAATGGGATTCTATTGCTTCTTTGGTTAAGAAAGATTTTTGTGCTACTAAGGCGATCTCTGGAAATGTGGATTCATATAACAGTAGAATAAAATCATTCACTAATACAAGAAACCGTGTTATAAGAGAGCAGTTACTCTCAAAGTTTGATATGTCAGATTCAAAGGTGAAGCTTGATTTCAAGGTGATATTGCCAGATGAGTTGTCATCAGTTGATTATCTTTTTAATAAGGAGTTGAAAAATGATGTGTCTTACAGTTTTTCTGCTCATGTCGGTCAGAAAATCAAGATTGAACCGGAATTGCCAGAAGGCTATATTGTTGAAAAATGGTATTTGTCGGACTCTCTTGTTGATACTAGAGAACTGATTACAAAGGCTACGGAATGGACATATTTCTACGATAGTGTCATGCCGGCAAAGAATTGGATGGCTACAAACTATGATGACTCTAAGTGGTCTGTCGGAAAAGGTAAATTCGGTTATGCAAGCGACAGAGATTATGATACTCCGTTAGACTATGGAAGTGATAAGGAAAACAAGTATCTGACTGCATATTTCAGAACTACAGTAGATTGTGACAGAGATAATGAATTCAAAAAGGTGTCATTCAAGATTATGTATGATGACGCTGCGGTTGTCTATGTGAATGGCACAAAGGTCGCTGTTTTCAATTTGCCGAAAGATACAACTTATACTTATGATATGTTGGCTACTTTGCCTGACGGATATGCTAATGATGAAGAGTCAACATTCTCAATCGATGGGTCGTTGTTCAAGAAGGGCAAGAATGTGATTGCTGTTGAGATTCACCAGAACGAGCCTGCAAGTTCGGATATGTCTATGAAAATGACCGCATCTTCTGTTTCTACTGCAAAGTCTGAGATTGAGGGTGATATCTTTGTCGGAAAGGTTGGAAAGGATATGACCGTAAAATTGTATGTCAAGGAGGATCCAAATTATAGTAGACCACAGTTGTTCATTAATGAGGTTTGTTCTTCTAACAATAAGACTGTTGATGAATATGGTGAGAAACCAGATTGGATTGAGATTTATAATGCTGGCGACACTGATGTAGATTTGGCGGATATGATTCTTGTCAATAAGACAAAGGCTAAAACACATGTCTTCCCAAGATCACAATCTGATTCGACGACTGTTCCAGCCAACGGAAGAATTTTGCTTTGGGCTGATGGCAATGCCGATGAAGGTCCTCGTCATTTGAATTTCAAACTTTCTGCAGATGTCTCTCAGCAGTTGATTTTGATGCATTCATACAAAGGTAAGAACGACACATTGGATGTGTTTACAACCAAGACTCATCCAAAGAACGGAAGTTATGGTCGTGAAACTGATGGATCGAAGGAGTTGATGGTTTTTGCTAATTGTTCAACTGTGGATAATTTGGGTTACGCAATAGCATCTCCTCGTAATGGTAATGGAGAAGTGTTGTGTGATGCGGAAATCATGTCAGGAGAAAAATTGCTTGACACAGGTATTGTGATATATCCGAATCCAGTGGATAATACATTGTTTGTAGAGGTTAACTCAAAAGGATCTCATCAAATTCAGATCACAGATTGTATGTCACGCAGAGTGGTTGAACAATATTCTGATGAGAATGTTACAGCGGTTGATGTGGATAATCTGACTTCAGGTGTTTATGTCATCTCTGTCATCACAGATGAGTCTACTTATACGACAAGATTTATCAAGAAGTAAAAAAGTTTTACAAAAAAGTGCAAGATAAATTGTCATAATCTCATTTTTATGTAATTTTGTAGAAAATATTAAGAAAATGAGATTTCGCAGATTACATAAGCATCATCATGAGCATTGTATAGAAAACGATGCAAGTGAGCTTTGTGTGTGTTCTGCAAAACATTAAATAGAGGAACGAAGGAGGCTTACTTGAACGTAGGTCTCCTTTTTTATAAAACCATTACAAATTCAAATTATGTTAAGAATAGCAGTTCAGGCAAAAGGACGTCTATTTGAAGAGACGATGACGATGTTGGAAGAGTCGAGCATCAAAGTAGAGTCAGGAAAGAGAACATTGTTGGTGAAAGCCAAGAATTTCCCTGTGGAGATTCTTTATTTGAGAGATGACGATATTCCTCAGGCGGTTGCAACAGGTATCGCAGATGTCGGCATCGTAGGTGAGAACGAGTTTGAGGAGAAGGGAGAGGACGCAGATATCATCAAGCGTCTTGATTTCAGCAAGTGCCGCCTTTCTTTGGCTATTCCAAAGGCAGCAGACTATAATGGAGTCCAGTGGTTCAATGGCAAGAAGATTGCAACCTCTTATCCTCGTATCTTGAAAAATTATTTGGATAAGAATGGTGTGAAAGCCGAGATCCACACTATCATGGGTAGTGTGGAGATCGCTCCTGGTATCGGAATGGCAGACTGTATCTTTGATATCGTAAGTTCTGGCTCAACATTGGTAAGCAACAACTTGAAAGAGGTTGAAGTCGCAATGTATTCTGAGGCTTTGCTTATCGGTAACAAGCATCTAAATGATGATGCAGAAAAGATGGCCACTTTGAAGGAGATCCTTTTCCGTTTCGATTCTTACAAGAATGCGGAAGGAAAGAAGTATATCCTTTTGAACATACCTAACGATAAGATCGACGAAGTATGTAAGATTCTTCCAGGAATGAAGTCTCCTACAGTCACTCCACTTAAGCAGGAGGGTTGGTCGTCTCTTCACTCTGTAATTGAGGAGAAAACTTTCTGGGATATCATCAGCCAGTTGAAACAATTGGGCGCTGAGGGTATTCTTGTGGTTCCTATTGAAAAAATGATTCTCTAATGAAGATAATCGAATATCCACAACATAAGGATTGGAAGACGTTGCTGTCTCGTCCAGCTCTCGACAATAGTAGCTTGACAGAGACAGTGACTGCTGTACTTGACGACATCAAAAGTCGTGGTGATGCAGCGGTAAGAGAGTATGAGTTGAAATTCGATAAGGTTCAGCTTGATTCTTTACAGGTGTCTGAGGCTGAAATCGCTGAGGCAGAGACAATGGTGGCGGATGAGTTGAAAAACGCTATCCGTCTTGCGAAGAGCAACATCGAAAAATTCCATGCTGCTCAGGATCATGAGCTTCCTCGTATCGAGACTATGCCCGGCGTGACTTGTTGGCAGAAGGCTATGCCGATTGAGAAGGTCGGTCTATATATCCCAGGTGGTACAGCTCCATTGTTTTCGACAGTGTTGATGCTGGCTGTTCCTGCCCGTATCGCAGGTTGCAAGGAAATAGTTCTTTGTACTCCTCCTGCTAAAAACGGTAAGGTGCATCCTGCTGTATTGTTTGCGGCTAAAGTCGCTGGCGTGAGCAAAATATTCAAGATCGGTGGCGTACAGGCAATCGGATCAATGGCATATGGTACAGAAAGTGTACCGAAAGTCTACAAAATTTTTGGACCAGGCAACCAATATGTCACTGCGGCTAAGCAGAGAGTGTCGTTGAAAGATGTCGCTATTGATATGCCTGCAGGTCCAAGTGAGGTGGAGGTTATCGCCGACGAGACTGCAAATCCATCATTCGTGGCTGCTGATTTGTTGTCGCAGGCTGAGCATGGTGTAGATAGCCAGACTGTCTGTATCACAACGAGCAAAGATCTTGCTGAGAAGGTTTTGGCTGAGGTTGAACGTCAGTTACAATTGCTCCCTAGAAAGGAGATTGCGGAGAAGTCGGTCGCAAACAGCAAGATTATCTTGGTGAAAGATTTGGAGGAGGTCATCGACGTCACAAATGAATATGCACCTGAGCATCTGATTATATCTACGTCTAACTATATGCAGATTGCAGAGAGAATCACTAATGCAGGTTCTATTTTCTTGGGTCATTTGACTCCAGAAAGTGCAGGTGATTATGCTTCTGGTACAAACCATACTCTTCCTACAAATGGTTATGCAAAAGCATATAGCGGAGTAAACCTAGACAGTTTCCGCAAAAAGATCACTTATCAGGAAATCACACCTGATGGTCTTCAGCGTATTGGAAACGCAATTGAGATAATGGCAGAGAATGAGCAACTGTTCGCTCACAAGAATGCTGTTACTCTAAGAATGAACAAATAGAATTTGGAATTCAACAAATAAAATTTTGTTATATGAAAGAATTAAGTCAATTGGTTCGACCAAACATCCTCAAGCTAAAGCCGTACTCATGCGCACGTGATGAGTTTAAGGGCGAAGCGTCTGTCTATTTGGATGCTAACGAAAATCCACGTAATGATCCCTACAACAGGTATCCAGATCCATTGCAGTGGGCAGTTAAGCATCGTGTGGCGGAGGTGAAGCATGTGGATGCGAAGAACATATTGTTCGGAAATGGCAGCGATGAACCTATTGACTTGGTTTACCGTGCATTCTGCGAGCCAGGTGTTGATAATGTTGTGGCGATTGCTCCTACATATGGAATGTATGAGGTATGTGCAGATGTCAACAATGTTGAGTATCGTGCTGTCCTTTTGAAGGAAGGTTTTCAGATAGATGTCGACGCGATGCTTGCCGCAGTAGACGATCACACAAAAGTGATGTGGTTATGTTCGCCAAACAATCCAACTGGCAATTGCTTGAAGGATGGAGATATCGAGAAACTGTTGAAGGAGTTTGGTGGTATCGTCGTCATTGACGAGGCTTACTGGGATTTCTGCGGCAGAGAATCGTATAGCCAGAAGTTGGCGAAGTATCCAAATATGATTGTGTTGCAGACATTCTCTAAGGCATGGGCAAGTGCGTCAGTGCGTTTGGGAATGGCATTCGCTTCTGAAGAGATTATTGGAATTTTGAACAAAATAAAATATCCATACAATATCAATAAACTTACTCAGGATTATGCGTTGAAGATTCTTAAGAATCCAGACGTCATCAAAAATTGGGCAAAAGAGACTATTTCTCTTCGTTCTGATTTGGTTTATGAGTTGAAGGGATTCAATTTTGTTGAGAAGATTTATCCTACGGATGCCAACTTCGTGTTGGTTAAGGTGACAGATGCCAACGGATTGTACGCTTATTTGACGGAGTGTGGCATAATAGTTAGAAATCGTCATCGTGTGCAGTTGTGTGGCAATTGTGTTCGAATTACGATTGGTACAAAAGAAGAAAATGAAGAGTTAATTAAAGCATTAAAGAAATATTGATATGACATACGAATTTATTGGAAAGGTTCTAAACCTGAATGAAAGAAGCGGCCAGTCTGCAAGAGGCCCATGGAAGATGTGGGAGTGCGTTGTGGAGCATGACACAACAGGACAGTTCCCTCGCCGTGTGCTTGTAAGTGTTTGGGATGAGAACGCATATAATACAATAGCAGCCGTTCAGCAGCAGGGTGGATTAGTCCACATTACATGTAGCATCGACGCAAGAGAATATAATGGCCGTTGGTTCAATGATATCCGTGCATTCCGTGCTGAACCATACAATGCGATGGCACAGCAGGGTTATGGACAGCCAATGGGAGGCTATCCTCAGCAACCAATGCAGCAGGGTTATGCTCAGCCACAGGGTGGTTACCAGCAGCCTGTACAGCAGCAAGGTTTTGCTCAGCCACAGGGCTTCCAGCAGCCACAGGGAGGATATCAGCAGCCAATGCAGCAGGGTGGTTTCACTGCTCCAGCAGCTCCTGCTACTCCTGATGCACAGTCTGCACCTAACGCAGACGGTGGTGACTTGCCTTTCTAAGTATGCTCTCTCGTAAGGACCGTTACTCAAATATCTTGGCTTGGTTCGCTGAAAACATGCACAATGCCAAGAGTGAATTGAATTTTCGTAATCCGTATGAATTGCTAGTGGCTGTGATGCTGTCGGCACAGTGTACGGACAAACGAGTGAATCAGGTGACACCTGCGTTGTTTGAGCGTTATCCGGATATATACTCATTGGCAAAGGGGACGGAGGATGAGATTCTTGAGTATATCAAGAGTGTTTCCTATCCAAACGCAAAGGCCTTGCATCTGTTGCAGATGGCACAGATTGTGGTGGATAAGTGTGACGGAGAAATCCCGTCGACATTGGAAGCTTTGACATCATTGCCAGGAGTAGGTAGAAAAACCGCCAATGTGATGCTTGCCGTGGCATTTGGTAAACCAGCTATGCCTGTGGATACTCATGTGTTCAGATTGTCGCACAGATTAGGATTAGCAGATGAGGCCAAGAATCCGCTTCAGACGGAGATGATTCTGCGTCAGTATATACCAGAGTCTATTTTGAGTGACGCTCATCATTGGCTTCTTCTTCATGGAAGATACATCTGCACAGCGTTGGCGCCAAAGTGTGATGAGTGCGGTATACGAGATTATTGTAAAGAATTTAAAGAATAAGAGATGAATAAAGCATTGACAAAAACTGATTTCAATTTTGCAAATCAGAAGTCCGTTTATCACGGAAAGGTTAGAGATGTATACAGTATCGGTGATGATGTGCTAGTAATGGTAGCAACAGACCGTATTTCTGCATTCGACGTGATTTTGCCAAAGGGTATTCCTTTCAAGGGACAGGTGTTGAACCAGATCGCAAAGACATTCTTGGAGGCAACAAAGGATATCTGTCCTAACTGGTTGTTGGCAACTCCAGACCCAATGGTATCTGTTGGTGTACGTTGTGAAGGATTCCCAGTTGAGATGATCGTTCGTGGTTATTTGTGTGGTAGCGCATGGAGAGCCTACAAGAGCGGTGTCAGAGAAATCTGTGGCGTTAAGTTGCCCGAGGGAATGAAGGAAAACCAGAAGTTCCCAACTCCAATCATCACTCCAACAACAAAGGCAGAAATCGGTAAGCATGACGAGGATATCTCAAAAGAGGAGATTATCGCTCAGGGTCTTGTTTCTGCTGAGGATTACGCAGTTCTAGAGAAGTATACTTTGGCTTTGTTCCAGAGAGGTACAGAGATCGCAGCAAAGAGAGGTTTGATCCTAGTCGATACTAAATATGAGTTTGGTAAGCACGATGGTAAAATCTATTTGATGGATGAGATCCACACTCCAGATTCATCACGTTATTTCTACGCTGATGGTTATGAGGAGAAGTTCAAGAATGGTGAGCCACAGAAGCAGCTTTCTAAGGAGTTCGTTCGTGAGTGGTTGATGGATAACGGTTTCCAGGGTAAGGCTGGTCAGCAGGTTCCTGAGATGACAGATGCAATTGTAGAGTCTATCTCAAACCGTTACATTGAGCTTTACGAGAATATCACAGGAGAGAAGTTCGTTAAGAAAGATGATTCAGATTCAATCAACG
>Ga0307448_100079_pt1 | contig 10068 bp, 5 predicted proteins | sample GoafecBaGen2Rep2_FD_203827 | JGI IMG/M metagenome (GOLD analysis project Ga0307448, IMG submission 203827) | Metatranscriptome of enriched fungal communities from goat fecal pellet, Isla Vista, California, United States - Bagasse, Gen2, Rep 2... ... | reverse complement strand
TTAAACGGCAAAAGGCGTATGTTACGCCCTCCGAAATCCTCATTTATGAGGTAAAAAAATTGGGATGAATATAAAATCCATCCCAATTCTATAATCTTGTCGACGTGAATGCTCACGTCTGAGCTATCGTCAAATTACCAAGTGTAAGACAAGCCAAGAGTTGTGCTCTCCCAGAACTGCAAGTATGCCTGACGGTATCCATAGTGGTAGTCACTGTCGAGATACTTGCTATCACGTCTGTCAACTTTCTTGTCAAGCACATCCTCGTCAACTTTCTGGATATCCTTGTGATAGTTGATCTCAGCCTTGTCATACTTCAACTGAGTCTTGATAGACAAATCAATATGCTTAGTCAATTTGAACAACAAATCCAAGTTGAACTTCGCAGACCAACCATTAGTCTTGTCGTAGATATCAGTTGAGACACCATCATTGTCGAACTGCAACGATTTAGTAGAAGAGATCAATCCGTCGACATACTCTTTCAAATCGACAACATCTGAACCGACTTCAATCATACCTTTGTTTACCTGATGATATTTCTTCATGAATGCTTCACTGAATCCGTATGTCTCCTTATTGTAAGCGTAGAAACCTTCAAGTTTTGCCATCAAAGTGAAGACCTTGTTGAACGACTTTTTGTAATTGATATTCAACAACGCACCGACTTCAGTACGTAGATCCTCATAAGTTCCATCAACGTCACGCTTCATCGAATAGTTAGGTGCGATATCATCATCCTTACAGAATGTGAACTTACCTGTGATAGGAGAAACATACAAAGACAGATCCCCCTTAAAACAGCATGGAACGAAGTCAATACCAAGAGAAGCCTTGACAATGTTTGGATTACCGAACTTGTTCTGCATCATACCCAACGACTTGATACTGTCTCTGTCCAACTCATCAAACATTTTGTTGACATGTCCGATAGGAGTCTCATTAGGTTCCAAACCACCTTCCGCCTTAACCTCATCTATTCTGTCAGAGAACCAAGAATCCACATTCTTGTAATTGTATGTAGGAGTAAGACGTGATTCAAACGATGCCATCGCACTATAAAAGATACTCTTTGTAGCCTTGAATCCATACTTTGTAGACAAGTTCAATTCGTCTATTGCCTTATGAACCTTAGGATTATGCTCATACTCAGAAGACAGGTTGACACCATACTTTACAGAGAAACTGTTATCCCACTTGTGACGGGCATGAGTGTAGTTGGCGTTCAGGTTCAAATAGCCATCCACAGCGAAAGTGGATCCGACTCCGTCGTGTGAATAAATATTATGGAAAGTCTGAGCGGCATTCATTCCCACCATACCTGGGAATTTCCATGATGCGGTATCAGAAGCCCAATCCGCATTCACGTCATCCTTACGAGACTCTGCAAGTTCAGAGACTGTTGTCTGAGTCTCCTTGATCATCTTCAAGCCTTCATTTACATCGTCCTGAGCAGCGACTGTAGAAACGCCCATAACAGCGACTACAGAAGCAAGCAAATTATATTTTGTTTTCATTATCTTCAATACTTTTAAGAATTAGTCCCCTTAATTAAAATGAGTATGAGATTCCAAGTGATGATGATTCCCAGAATTGCCAGAATGCTTTCTTATAACCGTAGTTATAATAACGAGCGTCAGAGTTCAACAAACTAACACGAGTATCGTCACAATCTCCCTTATCAGCACGGATCAGATCCTTATGGTAATCGACCTCAGAGTTGTCGTACTTCAACTGAGTACGCAAGTTGAATGTCAAATACTTAGTAGCCTTGAGGATAAATTCAGTTTTCCAAATAACATAACGACCATGTCTTGCCACATAATCCTCATCATTCCAGTCTTCCTTGATATTATTCACGTCAAGAAGCATATTGTTTCTGATCGCATCATCAGAAAGCTGGTAGACGCGAGCCTTACCGTATGCGGCGAAGAATGCCTCAAGAGATGTATTCAAAGAGAACGCGTCTGTGAATGATTTAGAATAATTCAGATTGAAAAGAACACCGGCCTCAAAACGAGTGTTTTTATACAGATTGTCAGCATCATCTTTATTCTTCTCCATTGAATAGCTTGATGCGATCACATCATTCTCACAGAATGTCCAACGAGCAGAAAGAGGAGACACATAGAAATAAAGATCTTCTGTATCAGACATCTTCATATCCAATCCGAGAGACAACTTCAAATATGCAGGATTAACAAACATATTCTTAACCACACCTGTATCGATTCTCTCTTCACGGCTGCATTTGTCAAATTCAAATCCTTTCTCAGACATGTCGTCGATATCATCATATCTGTATGTTGGAGTGAACTGAGTCTCAAAAGAAGCTTTTGCAGTATAGTAGACGTTTTTGTCCGCCAAATAACCATATTTAGTAGACAGCTTCAACTCATCATTCTGCTTTCTCCAATATGGTTCAGCTTCATAATCCTTAGAAAAGTTCGTTCCATAAGCGACTTCAAGTTTTGAATCCCACTTATGTTTGGTACGGATATAGTTAGCATTCAACGTCGCAGAAAAGTTTGCACCGACCACTGTTCCATCTCCGTCAACCGAATAAGCGTTGTGTGAAGTCTGCACAGCACTCAACGATATTGTTCCTGGGAACTTCCACAAAGCAGTGTCAGCAGCGATGCCTGTATTGACAACATCCTTGTTCGACACAGCCAGACTAGTAACCACTGACTTGACTTCATTGTTTTCTTCAACCTTCACCTCCTGAGCAACGCCAGTCATGAGAGCAGATGCCACAAAAAGAGATACGAATAATTGTCTTTTCATCGTAATTATGTCTTAATATCAATGTTTCTTATTTTTGCAATCCCTGCAGACGAGCAATATACTTGCCGATGATGTCAAACTCAATATTCACCACCGAACCCACCTGAATATCGCAGAAATTAGTATGTTCCAAAGTGTACGGAATAATTGCCACTGTGAACTGATCTCGCTTTGAGCGACAGACAGTCAAACTTGTTCCATTGACAGTGACAGAGCCTTTCTCAACAGTGAAATAGCCGGCTGAAATCATAGAATCATCCGCCTCATATTTGAATGTAAAGTAATGGCTTCCCTGCTCTACCCGACGTTCAATGCAAGTGGCAGTCTGGTCAACATGTCCCTGGACGATATGGCCGTCAAGTCTGCCATTCATCATCATGCTTCGCTCCAGATTGACCTTTGAGCCTACAGATAATTTGCCAAGATTGGATTTGTCAAGAGTCTCCTTGATAGCGGTAACTGTATATTCATCACCACTGATGTTGACCACTGTAAGGCACACGCCATTGTGAGCCACACTCTGGTCTATCTTTAATTCTGATGTAAACGGACACGAAAGCGTCAGATGTAAATTCGTTCCTTCCTGCACCAATTTACGAACGGTGCCCATTCCCTCTACAATACCTGAAAACATATCATAAATTTTTCTGCAAAATTATATAATTTTTTTTAATGTAAATTCAAAAAATACGGGATTGATAAAAAGCAGAACCAACAGGGTTCTGCTTTTATATATTAAGGAGTTCTTATCAATGTGAAATGTCCACACATACTAATATCGGCCTCATCAACTTCAATAGCATACCAATAATCCGTCGACGGCATTCTTCTTCCTTTATAGATTCCATCCCAACCGTCGAACTCATTTTCATAGGACACCAACGTCTTTCCAAAACGATCAAAAATGAAGATTCTATAATTAGTATACTTATCTATACCCACAATGTCCCATTTATAATCATCTGAATTATCTGGGTTAAAATATAAATCTGGTTTGATCGGAGTACGATAGTAGAAACTCATACTGTCCTTACATCCCGTCTCTTCATCATATGCGATGATTTTATACATGCCAGCCTTATCAAACTCCAATGTTCCAGTCTCATTTTTTTCCTCTTCTTTTCCCATCCACACCGTAGTGTAGGTGATATTTCCAATATTGTTAAACACATCAATAGTGACTTCCTCATTTTCCTCCTTAATACTAGAGATAGTGACATGATTACGTCCACTTGCCTTTCCGATAGGAGACATCTGCAAGCCAGGACACCCTCCTTCTACTTCTATTGTATCTTTAACATACGTAGTGTTGGAAATTGTCTTTACTCCACATCTGTAAACAGTGTCTGAAATAGTAGTGTCTGCAGAATTTACAGTGACTTTATAACGTACAATACTATCACATCCGTTCGCCGCTGTGTATACCTCCTCATAGATTCCACTTTCCGTGATTTTATTTCCGTCCACAACAAACGGATCATTCCAACAAATAGTGTCTTTTACCTCTGTTTCTTTCACAACAAAATCTGGTTTAGGCGGACAAATTGTGTCGTAGACAGGAGGAGTACATGGATCTTTTTGAGCCCACACAGCCACACATCCACCATTAAATTCATCCAGCGTCATAGTAAGATCTTTGCCATCGTGTGACAGCCCGTCCAAACTCACCCAATGAATATCTCCCAGATTACTCTCTGTATAGAATTTGTAAATATCATTTTTGCAATCCGGAATCTGTTCACATATCACCTTGATAAAATCAGGCTCTTTTGGCGGACACTCCTTATATTTCATCGCATTGCTACAGTCTGTAAAATCCTCCTCATAAAAATCCTCATTTATTTTAACTGACATATATGTGATCATTCCTCCTAATTTATCCCACGTCAAACCTAACTGATCTAGCTTACATATATTATAGGACGCATTTCCACCGTAAAATATAGTTCCATTCCTTATTGAATATTTTTCTATGACACCTTCCTTATATATGAAAATCAATTCATCCTCAGAATTTGCATATCTCAAGTCTGTTTTTTTAGGAACAGAATCAACAACTGATAATGAAATCTGCTTCTTGTTAGTTTTACTTTTCAAAATATCATTAAAATCCAATTGGAACTCCTCTTCTAATGTAAACCAAATCGAAGCAATAGCTTGATATCCATTAGGATGCCAAAAATAGGGATCCGCAAATCTGAATTTAAAATGAATTTCAAAAGAATCAAGGTCACAGCTCTCCATAGAATAGATGAAATTCGGCACCAAATCTGGATTCCTATTTTCATTATAGCCAGGAAGACAGCCTCCACTGTCAGTAAAAAACTCCTCTGGAAGGTATGACTCTACTACCTCATTTGACTTAACATTTATCAAATAAGCACTCCAAATTGATGAGTCTCTACAAGCGTTGAATTTTTCTGCTCGCACAGAAAAAAAAGACATAAGAATAAAAACCATTAGTAGCATAATGGTTTTCTCTAATTCATAATATCGCTTCAAAACAAACTCCATAAAAAGTATCATCTTTTAAGTTAAGGAGACGGAATTAGCACTTCACGTTCTTATTGATCCATCTACAAATCAAGAACAACAAAAATGATGCCACTCCAGACATAACTGCAAAAACCATGAAAAAATCATGCAAATTCGCAATTTCGTAACCACAAAATGATTTGGCTACGACAATTCCGTCCGCATTTGCCTCTGGATATAGTGCAGACAACACACCTGCAAACTTATTGGCTGTAGCCGAAGACAAAAGCCATACGCTCATCAATAATGAGGCGAATCTTGCAGGCGACAATTTGTTGACCATAGACAATCCTATCGGCGACAAACTCAATTCTCCAATACTCAACACTAAATACAAGGTTGTGATCCACATCATCGACACTTTTTCTCCTACCGGAACATCATCCACTCCGTATGCTATGAAGAAATAGCCGAATGAAAGCAATGCCAAACCTATCGCTTGTTTTGTGGGTGATGCGATATGGATATTCTTTCCTTCCAATGTCATCCACAACGACGACATCACCGGTGCAAGTACGATAATGAAAATTGGATTCAAACTTCCGAAATAGCTGGTATTAACCTCCTCTCCTGAACTGAAGAATATAAATGAGATTGTCACAGCAAATATAATCACAGACAAATATGTTGGCAGATCAAAACTTTTATTCAGTCGTATACCGACTAATTTAGTCAAGCCTACAGACAAAGCTGTGAATATCACAATTGAGATAACTTTCCTCGTCAATGTCAGATCCAAATCAAAAAAGTTTGGCAAGAATCTGTCAGTCTGCTCCTCAGCAAAATATGTCAATGATGCTCCTGCCTGCTCAAACGCAGCCCAGAAAAACACCACGAAGAATGCAAGGATATAAATGACAAGGATATTGCGTTTTTCCTCCTTGACAAGCGTTTTGTCTGTTATGATATAGACTGGAACGACACAGCTCAAACTGTATATCAACGCTCCAATATAATCTCCGTCGAAAAGCCAGTAAAGCAAACCAAACACAAGAACCTCCAACAAAACAAACAAACCGATTTTTGAATTGTCTGTATGTATCTGGGATGAAGATGTCTCATCAACGTGAGATTCCAACATCAACGTCGATTCTGCGATACGTGGCACTCCACCTATCTCTTCTCCTTCTGGAGTAACCAAATATTTATCCTTACCGAACAAAAACGAAACGACACCTATAATCATTCCAACACATGCAGCCAAAAATCCATATTTGAAATCAGCAGGATCTCCAGTCACACCAAAGAATCCACAAACAAGAGGTGAAAAGAACGCTCCGAAATTGATACCCATGTAGAATATTGTGTAGGCGGAATCCTTGCGTGGATCATTGTCTGGATACAATGTTCCGACCATACTTGAGATATTGGGTTTGAAGAAACCATTACCCAAGACTAATAATCCAAGGCCTAAAATAAGAAGAGTATGAGTGAAGATTCCCTGCCCTAAGAACGATGCACAAAGGAAAAGAAAAAACTGGCCTAACGCCATAAGTGTACCACCAACAATGATAGAACGCTTATTGCCCCAGTAATTGTCCGCTATGTAGCCACCAATCAATGGAGTAAGATAAACTAAACCAGTATAATTTCCGTACATTTCCGACGCTGCCTCTTTATCGTAGCTCATCGCACCAATAAGGAAAAGCGTAAAAATAGCACGCATTCCATAATAACTGAATCTCTCCCACATCTCAGTTGAGAAGAGCAGATATAGTCCTCTAGGATGACCTTCCTTTGTCATATTCGACCGTATTTATTATCGGCAAAGATATAAAAAACTTTCAGTTACGCCAAATCACCACTTTGCATACCGCTATCATCCAATCACCTGCGACGGTGCGACGCCAAAGTATTCCTTGAATTTCTTTGAGAAATATGCAGGATCCGAGAATCCAACTTTATATGCGATATCACTGATTGACAACGACTGGTTTGGCATCGTAAGCATCGTGTGTGAAAGATTCATACGATAGTCGAGAAGCAACTGGATCGGAGTTTTGTCGAAATGTGTTGAACAACGACGTCCTAATGTAGCGGTACTCATACATAGTAGCGACGCCATCTTTCCGATTGTCAAATCACTTTCTGAATAATGTTCTTCTATCATCGCATTGAAATCCTTCACAAATCCGATTTCCAATGCCTCGTCCTGAATATTGCTAGTCTGATCTGGAGATTCATTCCTCAATTTCAAAATATTGTATATCTTGAGCAACATCTCCTCATTCTTGAATGGTTTGTTGATATAATCGAGTGCTCCGACCTTCAAAGTGGACAATTTTGCTCTCTCACTTCCTGAAGCAGACATGACAACAAATGGAATATTCTTCGTCTTTTCCTGAGAACGCAGCATCTTACATAGTTCAAAACCATTCACAATTGGCATCTGCAAATCGCTGACAATCAAATCAGGAATAGTCTGCAATGCTTTTGTGTAAGCAACCTGACCATTGTTAGCCGTGTCGACTTTGGAATATCCAGACAGAAGATTCTTAATATTGTCGAGAATCAACTCGTCGTCCTCAACTACCAATATTCGTTTATTCTGCATGAATGAGAAATCAAGAGAAATCTTCTCATTCACATCAAGTTTCTTATCAGCATTCTTTTGTTCTGCAGCAGGCATTCCGACAGTGATACGTGTGCCTTTTCCAACTTCACTTTCAATCTGCATCGTCGCCCCAAGAATATCAAGATAGCTATAGATCAAAGAGAATCCCAAACCTGTTGAGATCTCTCCGCTGAAACCAGTCTCTCCATTCTTTATAACACCTGAAGATGCACGTAACACCTCCAACTGTTCCGGCGTCATACCTTTTCCATTGTCACAGAACTCCACAAAGAATTTTCCGTCATTTGAATATGTAGACAATACGATTTCTCCATTTTCAGGAGTGTACTTGATACTATTGTTCATCAGGTTACGAAGTATCGTCGACAACATTCTTTCATCTGAAGAAGCATAATCTGTTGTCTTAAATTTACGCACAATAGATATCTGCTTATCCTCTATCACCGCACAATTCAAGTTCACAACCTCTTCCAAGATTGCCACAACATCAGTTTCAACCAAAACTGGCTTTGTTGTCTCTCGCTTCGCAATCGCCCAGTTGACAAGTGAAAGCATAGTGTTCTGTAAAGTGCTTGCCTGTTCGTAAGCCTTTTTCAGTTTCTCTGTCTCGGCATTCTTAGGTGCATTCTCATCGTTGTATGGCGACAAAGCTCCTACTATTCCAAACATTGAGTTTTTAAGATCATGCGCAATCACAGAGATGATATTCTCCTTCATATCGAGTGCGGTACGAAGTTCCTCCGTACGTTCAGCGACTTTCTCTTTCAAAATCTTCTCCTGGATCATGTGTTTGCGTAGACGGTACTCATACACCACCTTGAACCCTAACACAATGAAAGCCAACATTATCAAATAGAACCACCACGACTGATACCATTCAGGTGAGACAGCCAGTTTCATCTCCAGAAATTCTGTAGGCTCAACTTTATTCGCGTCTTCCAAATATGCGACCTTCAACTTGAAGTTTCCACTTGGCAAATACGAGAATCTGATCATCTTGTCTTCCGGCACTTCACTCCAGTTGTTATCCTTGCCTTCCAGTTTATAATACAGACGATCCTGAACATTCTCACGGAAATCCGCCACCCTCACCTCGACATTGACATTTTTGTTGTGTGACGCCTCTATCGACAGCACGTCATCCGGATGGAGACGATTACCGTTGACATACACAGAGCCCCAATTCAGGTCGCCAATCTTATTGGATTGTTGTTTCAACGAATCAGACACAATATAGAATCCACTTGAAGTTCCGGCAAGAATCTGTCCGCTTTTACGTATCAACAGCGACGAATTTGTAAAAAATTTCTTCTGTGATTTCAACGAGTTAGTAGGTATCAACGAATATTTCTGCGTAGTTGGATTGAAACTTAGTATACCAGCCGACGTTGCACAAACAAATGTACCGTCGTTCTTCTTCTCTATAGATCTGAAATCCAAAGAAGACGGGAGATAATCCAACATCTTGTATTCCAGAGTCGACTCCATGATCACCATTATACCACGAGTCGTTGCGACATAAAGATTTCCGTATCCATCAATCTTAGAATCCGCAAACATGATAGGATTGTGAGTTTTTTCCATCACCACACAAGGCAACGCATGCTTCAAGACTCCATCTTTAATCAACGCTATCGAATTTGAAGTGACTACCCAAACATTATGATTAGGAGTCTCCAAAGCATTGAAAACCCAATTGTCTTCTACCGTATAGTCTCCTTCACGCATATCCACAGGCTCCCATTTTCCGTTAGTGCGTCGGATCCACAGACCCATTCCTGCCGTACAGAGATAGATCTCTCCAGATGCTGTCTCAGCCACAGAGTAGACACATTTAGGTCGCACCATCTCAGGATATTCAAACTCAAGGACCTTGGTATTGAATGTCAACGGATCCATTTCAAGAATACCATCGCCCCAAGTGGAAAGCCAAATCTTGCCACGTTTGTTCCATTCCGCACGCAGGACATTGTTTGAAGTCAAAGAGATTTTCTTTTTAACCTGAAATTTATTGTCGAGGATAAAAGCTCCCTGTCCATCGGTAGCCATAAAGATATCACCGTTAGGGAATTCCAAGAAATCAGAAACGACAAAGTTATCCAAACCAAAATCAGTGGAATAGTTCACTCCCTTCTCCCTGTCAAGAGAAAGACGGAACACACCACCCATCT
>Ga0307448_100077_pt1 | contig 10138 bp, 11 predicted proteins | sample GoafecBaGen2Rep2_FD_203827 | JGI IMG/M metagenome (GOLD analysis project Ga0307448, IMG submission 203827) | Metatranscriptome of enriched fungal communities from goat fecal pellet, Isla Vista, California, United States - Bagasse, Gen2, Rep 2... ... | reverse complement strand
GCCTTTTGTAAGTATAAGTGTTACTTTATTTTTTTTCGTCCATCATAGCGGAGTTTTCTCCGTTATATCCGGCCACTGATTTGTAATAGTCAAAGGCGGCCTTATTGGATCGCCTTTGTTGGCCTAATTTCTTTCTGGCTTTGGAAAAGTATTTTGTTACCATATCTCTGTTCCTGGCTTCTTGCGCCTCTATGGCCGAGGACAATGCCGTTATTTCGGAAATTAGCTTCTTCATTTCGGCGATTTCCGCGGTATACTTTTCCTTGTTGCCTTCAAGTTCCTTAGATACCTTTTTATATAAACTGTCGAAACCCTCATCGAGTTTCATCAGTTCATCGATGTAACCATCCTTCTCATCTACGTAAGAATCGAAGGCTTCCATGTCGAAGCTCTCCTTTCCAAGGATTTCCTTTTGTGCAAAGGTTGCTTCCTTAATCTTTCCAAGAACTTCAATTTTCTTTACAAGACTTTCTTTCAGAATGTCCAGATAGTTGTTCACGCTTTAAGCCTCCATAGCCTGAGGAGTATGATTCTTATTCTTGTTGATTGCCATTACTTCTTTCCATGTATCTCTCATGGACTGAAGGTGTGTGCGAACTTCTTCTATAATAACGATGTCCTTATGCATGTTAGCTTCAACAAGACGCCTCTGTAAGTATACGTAGACTCTTTCGAAGTCTTTTGAAACCTCGTATCTCATGTCTAAGGTTGTTCGAAGATAATCTACAATCTTTTCGGCCTTTACTATATTGGTATGAGCTCCCTGGATATCGTTCTGGCCTATTGCCATAACAGCTATGTTGCAGAACTTGATTGCTCCGTCGTAGAGCATTAAGGTTAACTCTGCGGGAGAAGCTGTAAGTACCTTTGAATTATTATATTGTGCGTAAGCATTCGAGTATGTCATAGTGGATGCCTCCTATTTGTTGCCATTAATTCAATTACATTCCCAACATTGAAGTTACAGCGCTTGTGTTGGACTGCAACTTAGCCATTGCTGTTTCCATCCTTGAGAACTTCTTGTACCATTTGTCCTCGTAGTCAGCAAGAGCTTGCTCAAGGTCTTTAATCTTGCCCTTGTAGCTATCATATTCCGTCTTCATCTTCTTATCGTTATAGAAGGTTCCGAAGCTTCTTGTTCCTTCTATACTTGAAGACAGGTCATTCAGCTTCTTATATACATTGTTGAAAAGTGAAGAGAAGAAGTTAATAACCTTATCGGGATCGTTTGCTATAGCGCTCTTAAGCTTATCTGCATTTCCGCTTGTACTATCATCGTCTGCGTCACCGTCTATATGGTAAGCATTCTTTTCATTGTCGGCTGCAAGAAAATAACCGAGTGTGTTAATTCCAAATTCAGATAAGTACATCTTCTTACCGTCAATTTCAACGCCACCGGCAAGAATGGTCTTTAATGCATCAGATACAGAGTAAAGGGACTCGTCTTTTCTTAAAAGCTGATCCTTAATCTTCTGTTCCCATTTCTCGATTTCGGAGTCGGACATATCTTCCTTCTCTTCATCGGTAAGGGGCTCCATATCTTTCGCCTTCTCTGCGTTGTATAACTTGTCCATCTCATTGATGAGTGAGTTATACTCCTTGAAGAAGTTCTTGATCATATCATAGATACCATCGGTATCCTGCTGAGTTGTAAGGGTGATTCCCTCCCCCTCTGTCTTATCAAGAGCAGTGATGGTAAGTCCGTTTATTTCAAATACGTTGTTACTGTTCTCAAACTTAGCATCATTGAGATAAATCTCTGCATTCTGTCCGGGTACATAAGTTGTTACGTTAGTACCGTTGTCAACAAGACCAAGGGCTTTAAGGAGCTCGTTGCTGGAAGCTGTATTTTCATCTGATGCTTCGATAAACAGGTTTCCGTCCTTGCCGGATTCCTTTGCACTTATGAAAAACCGCTGTGTCTTCTCATCAAAAGATGCGTTTAATCCGGTCTTGCTTTTGATTTCATTAAGAACATCGGAAATTGTTGTGTTCTCATTGACGGTAATGGTTTCAGTTTTGAGATTCTCGGCATCGGGTCCAACCTTGATATCAAACTTAACGCCATCTCCGGAAAGATCAACGCTGTCCCCAAGGACTTCGCTTATCTTTGAAAGAGCATTAAACTTGTTTCCGCCGTTAATCTTGCTCATGTCCGCACCGGTAAAATATGCGGTCTTGGCAAGCTGAGTAATCTTAAGGTTCTGTACGCTGGCTGTAGCATTATCGCCTGTGATTACGCTGGCTTTGCTGCTGTCAGATACGCTTGTCTTAAGTTTTGCATATGCAGAACTGAATCGCATATTGGAAATGTACTTGCTCTGCAGATTCTTAATCTTATTGTTAAGGCTCTTCCATGCGTCCTGCTTCCACTCAAGCTTAGTCTGAGCTTTCTTAGCCTTATCAACCTTGGTCTGTCTAACCTGTACTAATTCCTTTATAACTGATTCGGTATCCATACCGGACATAAGTCCTGTCATTCTCATCGGCATAACGGGTACCTCCTTTTATCTCTTTTCGTCTACAAGTAAACCTGCCATTTCCCAAACTCTTGCAATCATATCGAGAGTCTTCTCAGGGGGCAGCTCCTTAATTACTTCCTTGGTATCTTTGTCAACAATCTTGATTGTTACTCTGTTGGTTTCATCATGAAAACCATATACAGCTTCAGAGTGAGGCATTGACTTATTAAGCTTCTCAACTGCCTTTCTGATCTTTTCGTTGTTGGCTCTTACCATATCCTCGTAGTTCTCAAGGGACTCGTTGTTGTTAGCGTCTGCCTTTGCATCTGCCTTTGCTACTACGGGAGTTGTAGAATCTACCTTGGGTGTATTGTCAGGAGAGGTGTTCTCCGTAGTTACTACCTCGGGTTTAGCTACCTTGTTGTACTCAGGTGTATTCTGCACCTGAACTGCTGTCATACTGCTAATAGGTTCCAATGTCATCTCTAATCACCTCCGTGTGATAAACTGTTGTGTATGTTAAATCTAAAAAATTACTGTAAAAAAAGCGTATAGGTACACCTTCTAATCTTTTTATCGGACGCATCCGTCAAAAAGTTTATAGGTGTACCTATAATTTTCTCACAAATTATTAAAATAAATCTTTCAGTGCATCAAGGCCTGCAGTCTCAGTTGCTTCCTTATTGGAATCCTGAATCTGTAAATAAACCTCTTTACGATAGATTGTTACATCCTTGGGTGCCTGGATGCCGACTTTAATCTGATCACCCTTAATGTCAAGGATTGTGATCTCTACATTATTATTAATGATAAGGGATTCACCCTTCTTACGGGACAGTGCTAACATTCTATTCACCATCCTTTCTTGCCTTAAGGATATCATATACGGGGAACTTAACTTCGTTCTCGTCTCCATCTACGATAACCTGAATAGCTTTTCTTGTTACAGCGTTTATGATGATGGGTCCCTTAAGGTTAACAGTCATATTTTTGATTTCCTTGGGTACTGTTACAGTTACAAGAACCAGAACCTCGTCGTTGTCGATTCCGCCGATTGTATCAAAAATTGCATCCTCAACCTGGGGATTGTAATCTGTTTTTACAAATAAAGGATCCATAACGGGCATTGCGAAGTTGGGCTCATCAATTGACTGAAGCCAACGGATACCTGCGTTTACACCCTTCTCTTCATCAAATATAAGTGTGAAGCGATTAAGATCGGGAAATCCGATTATGCCCTGAGGGAAGGTGACAATCTTTTCGTCTGCGATATCAACCTCTCCAAAAATACGTGTGTTAATCTTCATTACGTAATCCTCCTTGATAATATATGTTGTGTTTTTGTATGTCGTCTAAAGATTAAATAAAATCGAGTAATGTGCTCTTCATTACCTTCGCTGAAGACATGAGTGATGCCTGGTAAACTACCTGGGCTGCGGAAAGCTCGATTGTTGCTTCCGCAATGTCAATATCCTCGTTCTCAGACTTGAGAGTTTCGAAGGTGGTCTTCTGAGACTGCATTCTGGTTTCGATAAGGTCCAATTTCTTGCTTCTTGTACCGTTATTGGTAACCGCCAGGTTGGTCTCATCCAGATAGCCCTGCATTCTTGTGATGCCACGCTCGAACAATTTCTGAGTGGAATCCTTTAATAAGGAATAAGCCTTGTTGGCTGCATCATAAAGCTCTTTGACTCTGTCTTCCTCAGCCGTGCCCTTCTTCTCATCATAAAGAGCTTTAAGTCTTGAAACCTTCTCTTCCATCTTTATGGTGTCATCAAGGGCGTTTATAAGATCGTCAACTTCTCTTCCCACGCCGTGCTTGAAGCATTCGTCTGCAGTAGAGTTGACTCTTATTGTCTGGTTGTATCCCACGTCGTACTCGATCACCTGTGTTGAGCCGGTGATGCTGTTTAAATAATCTTCGTTATATTTAATCTCATTCGCCGCTCCGGGATTGGTAGCACAGGAGTAGTAATGCTCCGGGCGAAGATCCGTTTTCTTCCAGTTGCTCTTGTTGTAGGTGATCCTTATCTCGCCTTCGTTAACGTCGGGAGTTCCGGCATTGTCCTTGGTGCCCTGGAGAGTAGAGTATACGTTTTTGCCAAGGAGAAGTTCACCCGTGTCCCTTACGAGAATGACCGCATCGTCGTAAGCGGCATCGTTAATAAGTTCGTAAGCCGATCTGCCTCCGTCAATGTCGAAAGAATTCATGACTTTGGAAACGGTGTAGGTGTCGCCGGCAACGATATTTCCTGAAGCATCTTTCACAAGGTTATATCCGATTTCAGGCATTGTATCGCCGTCAATATCCACATAATCAAGTCTGATTCTGTGGTACTCCATAGCCTGAATGTCCTGCTCGGTGAACTCGTCCGCTCCACTCTTATATGTGGTATAGTTTGTCTCGTTGATGTCGAAAAGGTCCTTGTCCCCGAGAGTAGAATCAGTGGTTTTTACAAACTTCATATCATCGATATAGCTGCTGTTCTTCTGCTCGGTGAGGTTGTACTTAAGATTGGTATCTTTGCCAAAAGAAAGGGAGACATCCGTCCTATAGCCCGTAAAAATATAACGGCCTGCGTAGTCCGCATCCCCTGTGGCATAAACCTCATCACGAAGAGCCTTGAGGTTCTCAAGTATTATCTTTCTGTCAGTGCTTGTAAGCTCACCGCTTGAGCCCCTAGTGCACTGGGCCTGCATATCGGTCACAACAGCCGCAAGGTTGCCAAGAGCACCCTCGGTTACTGAAAGCCAGTTCTCTGCATCGGGGATGTTCTTGCTGTAATACTGTGTCACCTCGGTAACGTCGCTTCGAAGTCTCAGCGCTCTGATGGCGATAACTGGATCATCCGAAGGACGGTCAATCTTCTTCTGAGTTGACATCTGTGTATTTAATTTGTCCTGATATGCCTTGTTGGTATTAATATTGCTTAATGAGTTGTTACGGATAATTCTGTTAGTAATTCTCATATCGGTCCCCCTGAGGAAATGTGGACCGCGTCCCTGCGATTATTTGCACGTCCCTGTGCTAATAAATGTATCGGGTAAAATCAGCTGTTTCTTAATACCTGAAACGGCCTATTTTCTACTATTCGTTTACACTCCGGTATAGAGGATCAGACGGTCGTAAACTTCTGTGAGGGTCTGAATCATCTTTGAAGCCAGGTTGTAAGCGTTCTGGAATTTAACAAGGTTTACAGCCTCATCATCCTCGTCAACGCCGGAGATGGATATTCTCTGGTTGTTGATGGCTGTGGAGATGTCGGTGTAGCTCTTGGTAAAAGTATTTGCCTTTGAAGCATTAAGTGCCACGTCCGAAAGGATGCACTCAAGAAACTCTGAAGCAGAACAGCCTCTGAAGCTCATCTGATCCTTGTCGGAGAACATCTTGTAAAGGTCCTCAACTGTGCTGTAGTCGTCCTTACCGTTGCTGTTTACGTTTCTGGTGGCAAGAAGATCCGCATCGTTGATGAAGGATGCATTTACATTGAAGTTTCCTGCAGTCATCCAGTAATAGCTTGATAAAGTATCATCGTCGGTAGCGTTAACGCCCTGGTTGAAGGTTCCTGTATGGTCACCGTCAAGTCTGATACCAACCTTGAAGTTATACTGGTCGGAATCTGTATTGTGATCTGCTGTAAGGAAGTTGTAGCCGGGGTTTCCGTACTTGTCATATCCGTTGTTCAGGATATCGTTTACATGCTGTGAGAAGGTTCTTACCCACTCATTCATCTGTTCCATGTAATAAGGAATGCCCTGATAATCAATGGAGGTTCCGATGGTTGCTTCCATACCCACACGGTCGTTGGTGAGCCTCTGGGTGTTCTTGGTCTCATCGGAGATAACAAAGGTGTATTCATAATCTCCGGCAGCATCCTTTGTTACTGACCATGAGTCATAGTAGTAAAGGTTGTTTCCAAGTCTTATGATACCGCCCATGTCGGAAAGGTTACATTTGTTTAAATCCTTAAGGTACTCATTTGTGACGCTTACCGTTACTGTGTCAAACTGCTTGGGCTCCATAACGCCGGTCTCAAGGTTCTTGACGTTAAGAGTTGTCTCTCCGGTACCAACCACACGGCCTTCAAAATTCTCGGAATTGTTACCGTCTCTCATGTGTACAAGGCCCTTTAAGGCTCCGCCCATGGCTGCGTTGTGAAGGTCGAACTTCTGATTGTTCTCCCAATATACATCATAAAGTCCGTCAATATCGGACTGGTTGACTTTCTCGTAACCCTTCTTGGCAATACAGGTAAGGGTATTGTACTCGGAATCGTCCACAAGAGTCTGGCCCCCTGCGATGGTAACAATGTATCTGTTGGCTCCGGTTACTCTGTCGGGATAGTTGGTATCTCTGATGGGGATTTCCTGAGTCTCCACATCAACGATCTCCGAAAGCTGATCTATGAGAAGAGTTCTTCTGTCTCTAAGCTCGTTGGCATGTCCTCCACCCATCTCGATAACATTGATCTGCTTATTGATGGAAGCTACCTCTGCAGCTATAGAGTCAATCTCGTCAATTTTTAACTTAATCTCTGCATTCACGTCCTTCTGGAGTTTCTGCATGTTGCCGTACATATTGTTAAAGTACTCGGTTAAGCTGGACATTGAGCTTACATACTGGGCCTTGGTTGTAACGCTTTCGGCATTCTTCATTACTTCCTGCAAAGCCACCTGCATGGAGTTGAAGATTGTGGTAAAACCGGGGTTCTCCTTGCCGCCGTCACTGAAGTAGTTCTCAACCTGCTTCATATAGTAAGCCTTGTCGGAGTACTCACCTGTAAGGGCTCTGTTGTTCCAGTACTTATTATCATAGAAGTCATCATGAATTCTCTCGATAGCAAGGGTATCAACGCCCGCACCTGCACAGCCGTACTTCTGGAATACACGGAGGGCATTTGATGCCTGCTGCTTAACTTCCTGACGGGAATAACCCTCAGTAGATACGTTCGCAATGTTATTTGAAGTTGTATTCAAGGCTGCATTTGAAGCCAGCAAGCCTGTGTATGCGATGTTTAATCCAAAGAACTGTGAAGGCATTCGATACTCCTTTCTTACCCGAGTTTATCAATCAGGTGCTCCAGCATCTCGTCAATGACATTGATGTATCGGGAGCTGGCGTTGTATGCGTTCTGGAAACGAATCATGTTGGAAAGTTCCTCATCGGAGGCAACACCCACAACCTGCTCTCTTGCGTAGGATGCTGCTTCAACTGTTGCTTCCTGGTTGGTTGCGAAGGCTCTGTAAACGTAGCCTGAGTTTGCAACCTGAGCTACCAGATCCTGGTAGTAGTCTATAAAGTTAACTGTCTTCTTTACATTAGGGTTAAGATTATATTTTTCTTCAGTGAAAGCCAATTTCAACGCTTCAGCAGTATCGTAGTCGATTCTTTGATCCGCGGTTCTAAAGCTAAGCCTTCCGGGATTCTGCTGAAGGGTTACGTTAATCATAAGGTTCTTAACGGTGTAGAGGCTGTCCTTGTAATTCTCATCCTCCGGCTTTAACACCCACTGATTATAAGTAGGACTTGTGGGGTCTGTATCCATAACGTAGCCGTCTGTTGTAATCTTCTTAAACATCTGAAGGGGCTCGCCGTTAACATCCTTCATGTACTCGGTCTTGGCCATAATGTCGTTGATGGCGGTTACGATGTTGTGCACCATCTGGTCGAACTCGCCCTGAACGTTCATTACTATAGACTGAGAAACCGTTGAGTTATAGTTTGCATCCTTAACATCTGTGTAGTCGGCTCTGTGGTCGCCCCTTGCAAGAAGGATGGACTTAAGCTCACCTATATCCGTATCAAGATCCGATGAAATCTCTCTTGAAAGATCAAAGACTTCCGCATTTCTTATGTCATACTGTTTGGAACCGTCTGCCATAACTCTGTAGTGAGCATTCTGTGGCCAGTAGGGTGTGTAAAAACCCGTGGTCTCATCTACATCAAGACCGATTTCAAAGAAGCGGTCCATCTTTACAAAATCGATACCTTCAATCTGTACTGACACGTTGGTGTCGATGGCTTCCTCAAAGGTGATATCGCAAAGCTTTGAAAGTTCATCAAGAATGGCATTTCTGGTATCGCGAAGGTCGTTTGCTCTCTCGTTGATTTCCAGATTGTTGATTCTTGTGTTGGTAATCTCTATCTGTCTTATCTTGTCGTTTAATTCAACAAGCTGTTTTCCGTATTCATTAATTTTGGTAACCTTGTCGTATACCTGGCGGTTAAGGTTATTCTGATAATCCTCAAGAGCCTGATACACTGCCTTTGATCTGTCAACAAATGCTGAACAGCTCTGAACCAAAAGGCCCTGGTTAACAGAGTTTCCGGGATCCTTTGCCAGCTCCTGAACTGCTGTCCAAAGGTCGGAAACTGTCTTCTGGAAGTTTTCGCCTTCCATTTCGCCTAATAAGTTTTCAACTTCTTCAAGGGAATTTGCCTGAACCTCGTAGAAAGCGCTGCGGCCCGACTCCTTACGGAAAGTCTTGTCAAGGAATACGTCACGCACCTGTCTTGAAGCGGCATAAAGAACTCCCAAGCCTATCTCCTGATTGGAAACGGCCTGGTAGTCTTTCTTAAGAGTATTATACCGACGGGTTGCCAGCAAAGTCTGCTGCCTGGTATACCCCTCGGTATCTATGTTTGAAAGGTTATGTGCAGTTGTATTTAGAGCGTTCTGTCCGGTCTGAAGTCCGGAGAGTCCGACGTAAAAGCTTCCCATTAAAGGCATGTCATTACCTCACTATTGCTTAGCGTCAAAACTTCCCGAATTTAAATTTCCTCCAAGGCTGTCGCCTACATTGTAGGCTCCTTTGTTATAATTGGCCGTCTCCGGCGCAGTCTTATATGCCTGTAGAAGGTTCAGATCAAATTGTACAAGCTCGAGAGCATTTTCTATAAGCCCCTCATTCTGGGCGTTGGCTCTCTTTAATTGTTCGGTTAAGTTTTTCAGCTTGTCATGAACATCGGCCAATTGCCTTTGCTCGTCAGGTCTGTTGTCCATCATCGTAATAAGAGATGACAGATTCATTTTTTGAACATCCTTGTTCAGTACGCTCGCTATGTCATTCATACACACGTCTCTTTTCTTTTCGAGACGGTTAACCTGAATGACAACGTCTTGCTCCTCATCCGTGATCTTTTGTAATTCCTCCAGGTTCTGGGAGATAATTACAGGGGTTTTCTTCATTGATAGTGCAAGCAGCCGTTCGAAAACCACTGCTTCTTCATTTAATGTTTGAATAAGAGTCTCCATCAAACTGGCCACTTGCCACTACCTCGATTCGTTGTACTTTTCAAGTAATTTGTCTGCAAAGCTTTCTGCACTGACAGAATATGTGCCATTCTTAATCTGCTGCTTCAAAGGTTCAACGATGTCCATACGGATATCGGGAGTTTCCTTTAATGCTGCTTTTCCAACCTGTAAATCCTTACCCACACTGGAAAGCTGGAAACGATCCACTTCACGTGCTTTGTCGGTTTTAACAGTCTTGGCGGTCTTCTGGGCGCTATAAAGCTGCTGTACTTGAGAGTAAGCTTCAATACGCATATTGAATACCTCCTTCCTTAATTTTTCACTTATTTTATCGGAGAAATACAAATAAACTTTATAGTCTCTGAAGAAATTTTTACAATTTTTTAAATTTCATTGTAAAGACTGTTCCGACGCCCTTTG
>Ga0307448_100073_pt1 | contig 10329 bp, 4 predicted proteins | sample GoafecBaGen2Rep2_FD_203827 | JGI IMG/M metagenome (GOLD analysis project Ga0307448, IMG submission 203827) | Metatranscriptome of enriched fungal communities from goat fecal pellet, Isla Vista, California, United States - Bagasse, Gen2, Rep 2... ... | reverse complement strand
CTGTAATGCAAACTTCAAATAATGAATATTATTTGGATCACAATTTGAATCAGGAATACGACAAGAACGGCTCCATCTTTTTGGATATGGGCTGTGATGTGCTTAAACCTTCAACAAATCTTATTTGTTACGGCCATCATATGCAGTCCGGGAAGATGTTCGGCAAGCTGGGAGATTATGAGAAAGAATCCTATTATGAAAGCCATAAATTCATAGAGTTTGACACCATCTATGAAGAGGGTCTTTATCAGGTAATGTACGTTTTCAGATCTCATGTTTACACCAGCGGAGAGATTGCATTTAAGTATTATCAGTTCATTGACGCCACAAGCGAAGAGGAATTCAATTCCTACATGACTGAAATGAGTAATCTTTCTTACTACGACACGGGAGTAACAGCCACCTACGGTGACAGGCTCCTTACCCTTTCAACCTGTGATTACCAGGAAAAGGACGGCAGATTTGTTGTCGTCGCCAAGAAGATACAGTAATTCTTATTCCTAAGGGAGGAAAAGCTTAATGGCTAAGAAAGCTAAGAGCAGAATGAACAGAAAGACTAAGAGAATTATAAGGAGAAGTATAGCCGGTCTCTTGATGGTTACAGCTATCGGAATAGCTGCCATACCTGCAAAAGAAGTTGCTGCGGATTCAGCGGAAGATACAGCTGCAAAGAGAGCGGCAATAGCCACTAATGCGGTGGCCGATACAACCGATTATAATAAATCTGCCAGCTATGTGTCCGGAACTACAGCGGCAGACCTGGTATTAGATAATTCAGATCAGCTTAAAGCTACGGTTAATTCGGAAGGCACAGTTGCCACAGTAGGTTCCACAGACTATACACTTTACCCTACATATACAATTTCAAGCTTATCCAGTGGTAAACCTGAGATTAAGTGGCAGTTTAAGTACTATCCTATTAATTCTGTCGGTATTATTGCCAAGTATAATGATGAGTATAAGGTTAACAATGTTGTTCTTCCTAACAATGGTGTGCGTACGTATGCAATCGTAACCGAGTCCATGTACAACAGCTTTTATACCGGTTCCAATCCCGGTAATATTGAATATGAACTTACTCATGCTGATTATGAGTCTTTCAGATCCACAGGCAGCAAAAATGATAATACTAAGATGTTTGAGTATTATTTTAATTCCGAGTTCACAAACTTCTGGAATTTATGTCAGGACTATGACAAATATTTAGAGAAGAAAACCTTGTATGATGCCTGGAAGGCAAGAAGAGACGCTTGGGTAGCTGAGGACACCGCCAATAATCTACCAGGTAACTACGCTTCGACGAAGAACGATCCTGAACCTGAGAATCCCACATGGACAATTGAACCTTCTGTGTGGAACGGTGAGCATCCATCCGTTTCAATAAAAGTTAAACCCAGCACAGCTTTCGCGAATTCACCTAATGCTGATGAACTTAGAAAATCTTTCTATTGTGATAGAACATTTAGCAGCTTTGGATCAGGTTTCAGCCTTGTAAAGATTAATGATAGAGTAGGCTTCTATGAAGGGTATACTTCAACCGGCTCAGGCGATTCCATAGTTTATACAAAGGTTGACAGCCAGTTTGAGGCTCCTATTAATGGATTCCAGAACCCTAAGACAGGAGATGCCTTATCGGATTCTGTAATGCATGAAGTTTATGCTGTTTCTACAGCCGGAGCCAATGTAATAAGCGGTACTGCTGTTGACGGCTATCTGGCTCTTGCAATATCACCTAATATTAACGGTATTGCAGACCAGGCGTTTAAGGGCGTTGCAAACGTAGATGTTCTTACGCTTCCTTCCGAAATGAAGTACATTGGCGATGAAGCTTTTATCGATTCCTTTATTAAGGAGATTAACCTTACAAACGTTGAAAATATCGGTAACAGAGCTTTTTCAGGTTGCGCACAGCTGGCTACAGTTAACATGGGTAACGGTACCAAAGTTATAGGAACAGATGCATTCTATAAATCTGCCATTAACTCTATTAAACCTCCTGTTTCGGTTAAGGTTATAGGCCCCGGCGCTTTTGCCGAATGCGCTAACTTGGCCAGTGTGGATTTAAGTGAACTCGAAACAGGAAGCTGTGACATCAGAGATTATGCTTTCTTCAATGATATAAGAATAAATTCAGTTACTTTCCCTGACAGAGGTATTTCCCACCTGGGTGAGGGTGCTTTTGCTGTATCTTCAACTGTAAACGGCAACTGGACAGCAATCACACTGCCTTCATCAATAACCAAGAAAACAACTGAGACTGCTCCTCAGACTCATACAGGTGAAGTAGAAGGTCTTGGAAACTTCCTGTTTGCCGGAAGATATAATATTGATCATGTAGTAATGCCTGCTGATTACGGTTTATCCAACAATGGTGATAATGAATTCGCCCTTGGCACCGATTACAAGCTTGCATCTTCATATAATGTAATGCCGGCAGGAATATTTAAGGGATGTTCTAATCTCGCATATATTCAGTTTCCTGAGACTTCAGCTTATCCGAAGTTCCATCCTTACACATTCCTGGATGTAACTAATAAGAATTTCTATATAAGAGGACCCGAGAAGAAGGCGGACGGTAAGGCAGCCCTTCCAAGACAGAGTACATGGCAGGCCATTACTCAGGCTTCAGACTTTATTCCGTACATTTATGTGGACTCAACAGGAAAAGAGTGTTACGAGGTATCTGATGGAACCTACCTCTTGCAGGCAAATCCTGACGGAACACTTACAGGATGTACTCTGGTTAATCCTGCAGCATCGGATATAGATATGGTTATCCCGGCAAAAGTCGGCGATTACCAAGTTAAAACCATTGCATCAGACTGCTTTGATGATGAGATCAAATCAAAGATTAAGACTTTGACCATATCAGATGGCTCCGTTAATGAGATTTCACCCAATGCTTTCTCCAACATGAACAATCTCACATATCTCTATGTCGGTGATTCGGTTCAGACAATCGGAGAGAAGGCTTTCTATAACTGCGACAAGCTCAAAGACGTCGATATCATGAACGGAACAAAGACAATCGGAAACTCTGCATTTGAAGATTGTGCTTTGCTTGAGACTGTAGATATTGGAAATGCCATTACAAGCGTTGGTGACAATGTTTTCCACAATTGTCCCACCATGACAGATATAGCTTTTGCATCTCCTAAAGACGGCTACAGTGCTTTGACTGTGGGTACAGACGCATTTAAGACTGAGGGAACCAAGCTCACTCTTCACGGAGATATTCAGGGAGGCTATGCGCTCTTTGACTGGGCAACCAATAAGGATAATACAATTGATGCTTTAGGTACCAGGGTATATTATAAGAGCCCTTATCCTTCAGCTCTTGGAGTAATTTATGATAATAATTCGGAAGAGATAACCTTAGTTGATTATCCTAAGTTTAATGCTCTTGACATTGACCATGCCGACCACAACAGGGCAATGGAGAAGTATTATTATAATCAGTACAGTGCAACTGCTTATAACGAACAAAGGGCTGCGTTCGACGCTGCCTGGGCGGCTGCCACAACCGATGAAGAAAGAGAAGCAGTATATGCTTCAAGTAATTATGGACCTTGGGTATACGATAATGGTGCCATAACAAATAACGGGGAATATGTTCCTGCAGGCGGTACTGAAGGAAGTACTACGAATCCCAGAGCTTATTTTGCCAAGAATCCATATAGTATTATTGCCAACAGTAACAATGAGGACCCTAAGGGTGATTACGAGACACCTTCATTGGAAGAGCAGAGCTGGATTGATGCAACACTAAATGTTGTTGTTCCCGCCGGCGTAACCAGTATTGATATTTACGACTACATTAAGGGCTCCTCAAAGAACCAGACCAATGTACAGAAGTATTTAACTACTTTGCCCGGATACAGCATGTATAGCGCATCCAAGCAGGATACGGATAATACAGGGGCTGATATTGAAGGAGTAAAGAGTGTACCCGGTTTGTTCAGCGGTTCGTACACAGATTATACGGATGCAAACAGCAAGAAAGATTATGAGACTGCTGACAGAGGTAATGACTGCATCAGATCCATTACCCTCACATCTGTCAAGAAACTTCCCGACAACTGTTTCGACAGCTGTGAGAGACTTGAGACAGTAAATATCGGCGCTGACTGTGAAGATATCGGCACATCTCCTTTCAGAGGCTGTAATAATCTTAAGGTTGTGGGCGGAAACGATAACTACAAATATAATAACGGAATTATTTATTCGGTTAATGATGACGGAACTTTGACCATTGAAGAATGTCTTGCTTCAAGAGGTAATGTAATCGGAACAGGTATGATTAATGCCACAAACGATCCTGACATTGCCAATGTTTCTTCAATTAAGGAAGGCGCATTTGAAGAATGCGATACCATTTCAAATGTTGACCTTTCTACCGCAGAGAAGCTTAAAGAGATTCCTGAGAAGGCATTTAAGAATTGTGACATGCTTTCCTATGTCACATTGCCTGAAACCGTTAATTCTATTAAGAATGAAGCTTTTGCGGGAGATAAACCTATTTCGGTAACCATCCCCGGAACTGAGGTTGCTATAGCCACAAGCGCTTTTGAGGAATCTCCTACAGTTAATATCAGAACCTATGAAGATTCTGCAGCGCTGGAATATGCAAAGTATCATAGACTTTCATATGAGATAATAGATGAGAAATACAGAGTTCTTTTCTATGACTATGATGGTACACAGCTTGGCGAGGCTCAGTATGTTGAAAGCGGTAAGAGCGCAACGGAGCCTGAGGTTCCTAAGCACGAAGGCATGACATTTACCGGATGGAGCGGATCACCTAACAACGTTACAAGCGATTTGATTCTCATTGCTCAGTACTCCGGCGGAAATGGTGGTTCAGTCAGCGGCGGAGATGCCGGTAATAACGGATCCGGTAATGGCGGAAGCGGAAGCGGCGGATCTGGCTCAGGCGGTTCCGGTGGTTCAGGTGGATCAGGTTCCGGCGGAAGCGGAGACTCATCAGGAATTTACCGAGTAACTGTTATTAACGGTAGCGGTTCAGGTGATTACCTTGCAGGAAGATCCGTTACCATTACAGCTAATACAGGAAACGGAAGAACATTCTCTAACTGGTCTTCAAATGACGGTGTTGCTTTTGCCAACTCAACATCCGCAACCACCACATTTACAATGCCTGCGAAGAACGTTACCGTAACTGCTTACTACACAACTTCAGGTTCTGTAAGCGGAAACAACAGCGGAGCTAACAGAAACAACGCTGCCGGGACTACAGGCACAAGAGTTGCTATCAATAAGCCCGGTATTTCAAACACCAACCTTGCATCAGCAAAGGTTAACGGAAGTACCGATGACTTTATAGTTAAGATTTCAGAGACTCCCGAAGCTACAGCTGCTGTTGAGAGAGCTCTTACAAATGAGTACGGAAGCCTTGACGGACTTAAGTACTTCGCTATGGATATTACCCTTTGGGATTCTAACGGAGCTACAAAGATTACAGATACAACAGGACTTTCTGTAGATATTACAATACCTCTTCCTGATTCACTTAAGGATTATGCAGGTAACAATAAGACGGCTGCAGTTGTAAACGATTACCTTGAGCCTTTGACTCCCAAGTTTACAACCATTGACAAGGTTCCTTGTGTAACCTTCAGAGCTACCCACTTCTCGCCTTATGCGATTTATGTGGATACAGGAAATCTTTCAGAAGGTACAAGACCTGACGGAACCCCTAAGACTGCTGACGGAATCCATCCCAAGTGGTTCCTTTCAATCGGTCTTGCAGCACTTTCATTGATTCTCTTCTTTAAGAGAGACAATAAGGTAAGAATCAAGAACATATAGGATAATGCTATGAAGAAACTCTTAGGATTATTACTTGCAAGTTTGTTTCTTGTAATTACAATTGCATCAATGATACCGGCGTTAAGCTCGTCCGCTAAGGGCGAGCTTGACTTCCAGCTTGATGGAACAAAACTGGTTAAATATATAGGCACGGCTAAGTCCGTGTCTATTCCGTCTACAGTGACGGAAATCGGAGAGGGTGCCTTTGCGGGTAATTCCACCATCAGATCGGTGAAGATTCCATCATCCGTTGAGAAGATAGAGTACGGCGCATTTTATGGCTGTACTTCACTTAAGGGTATAACCATTCCCAATTCTGTCGAAACAATAGAAACTGGAGCTTTTGCCGAGTGTACCAAACTTAGAAGCGTCAAAATTGGCTCAGGGCTTAAGGATTGGGGATACGGCGTTTTTGCCGGAGACACTGCAATCTCCAACTTTAAGATTTCATCCGCCAACAAGTACTACAAAGTTAAGAACGGCGTTGTGTACGACAAGGATGAAAAGACACTGATTTCCTACAGCGCAGGTAAATCAACCAAGGATTACGAAATCCCTTATGGAGTAGAAGAGATTTATCCCTATGCTTTCTGGGGCTCAAATAAGCTTAAGAGCGTATCCATTACAGGAAAAGTTGGAGAGATTGGCGAGTATGCTTTTTCAAACTGTAACGGCCTTGAAAACGTATATTTCTCACCTTCCGTCAAGAATATTGACAGGAAAGCCTTTGAGAACTGCGTAAGTCTCGATGAAGTAAAGCTTCCTATGTACGTTCAGACCATCCATGACACAGCCTTTGACGGATGCGACAATCTGGTGCTTAAAGGCGGAACCAATACCGTGGCCGAAGATTATGCCAAGAACTTTAACAGCAGAGTCATCGAAGAGCCTATGACTCTTGAGGAGATTGAGAGTAAATATGCGGAGCTTCAGTGGGGCAGCAATACCGAAGGTGAAAGAACTCCCCAGTCCACAGTTGTAGAAGGCCACGGCCCGGTTAAGGATCAAAATCCCGGTTCAAATACCGTAAGCGGCGGTGATGCATTGATAACCAACCCTGACGCCGAAAACGGTAATGTGAATAATTATGATGACTTTGGAAGGCTTCTCGGAAGCACCAGAGTAGTAAATAATAAAGCGGTAGTTCTTATCAAACCTTAGCCGAAATTCTGGAATAATAATTCAAAAATAATGCATTAACATAACTTGACAGCTTGTGTATGATTGTATACAATGATACATAAGCTGTTATTTAATTGGTGAAAATTATTTATATATAAGAGGGATAAACAGATGAAGATGAATAATGATATTTTTACCAATCGTCCTGTGACGATGAATAATAAGAATAACCTTCTGGAGATTGAGGAGCATATGTACATCCTGGATGATGTACCGAAACCTAACGTATTCAGAAATATGTTTCCTTATTCCGAGATACCCAAGATTCCTTTCAACGACAGAATAGTTCCTCATAATATGCCGAAGGATATCTGGATTACGGATACCACTTTCAGAGACGGACAGCAATCAAGAGCTCCTTATACTACAGAGCAGATTGTTACTATATATGATTATCTTCACAAGCTTGGCGGCAAGAACGGAATGATTCGTCAGTCCGAGTTTTTCCTTTACAGTAAGAAGGACAGAGATGCCGTTTATAAATGTATGGAGAGGGGATATGAATTCCCTGAGGTTACAAGCTGGATCAGAGCCAGCAAGGAAGATTTTAAACTTGTTAAGGAAATCGGAATGAAGGAGACGGGTATCCTTGTTTCATGTTCCGATTATCATATATTCCTTAAACTTAAGATGACTAGAAAGCAGGCCATGGAGCATTACTTAAGTGTTGTTGAGGATGCTTTGGAAGAAGGAATCGCAGTAAGATGTCATCTTGAGGATATTACAAGGGCAGATATCTATGGATTTGTTGTTCCTTTCTGCCTTGAGTTGATGAAGCTTTCAGAGAGATACAAAATACCTGTAAAGATCAGAGCATGCGATACAATGGGGTATGGCGTTAACTACCCCGGTGCCGTTATTCCCCGAAGCGTACCCGGGATTATTTATGCTCTTCATACCCACGCGGGTGTGCCTCACGAATGGCTCGAGTGGCATGGACATAACGATTTCTATAAGTCGGTTGTCAACTCAATCACAGCATGGCTGTATGGATGCTGTGCAGTAAATACTTCACTCTTTGGTATCGGAGAGAGAACAGGTAATACACCTCTTGAAGCCATGGTATTTGAGTACGCACAGCTTAAGGGTACACTTAACGGAATGGATACTTCAGTAATTACTGAGCTTGCTGAGTATTATGAGAAGGAAATCGGTTACCAGATTCCTCCCAGAACTCCTTTCGTAGGTAAGAATTTCAACGTTACAAGAGCCGGTATTCACGCAGACGGGCTTCTTAAGAACGAGGAGATTTACAATATCTTTGACACAGAGAAATTCCTTAACAGACCTGCTGTTTGCGCTATTTCAAATACTTCCGGTCTTGCAGGAATTGCACATTGGATCAACACTAAATATCATCTTGAGGGCGATAATCAGATGGACAAGAACTCAGAATTTGTTCACTTCATCAAAGCCTGGGTTGACGAACAGTATGCGAATGGTCGTGTTACTGTAATGACAGATGACGAAATGAATGATAAAATCAGTGAGGTCGCACCTGAGTTTAATCTCAAATTTGTATAACACAGATACGGAGGTGTATTGTGGGCGATTACGATGTTAAGCAGGAAGTAACAGATAAATATTCCTTGAGAGGACGGGTTTTTTCAAAGATTCGTGATGATATCTTAAGTGGTGTCTACAAAGAACACGAAGAACTTAAGGAAGTCTCAATTTCTGAGAGCATGGGAGTTTCAAGAACTCCTGTAAGAGAGGCTTTAAGACAGCTTGAGCTTGAAGGCCTTGTGCAGATTATACCCAACAAGGGAGCCTATGTTACCGGCATCACTGAAAAGGATGTTAAGGACATATACATGATTCGCTCAAGACTTGAGGGCTTATGTGCAAGATGGGCCTGTGAGAATATCACAGAAGAGCAGATGGATGAGATGGAAGAGAATGTATATCTTGCCAAATTCCATGCCAAGAAAGGCCATCTTGAGCAGCTGGCAGAGCTTGATAACAGATTCCACGACATTATGTATGAAGCATGTAATTCCAAGATGCTGGAGCATCTTTTAAAGGACTTCCATCAGTATGTTTTAAGAGTCCGCAAGAAGACCTTAAGCAGCAAGGAAAGAGGCCTGGCCTCAAATGCCGAGCATGAAGCAATTATGGAAGCCATTAAGTCAAAGGACGAGGAGGCTGCAGAGTCTCTGGCACATCAGCATATGATTAATGCTTATGAAAACATGGTGAAAAATGGCCTGCCTCAGATTTTTACTAAAGAAGAAAACGCAGAATAATTGGAGAGTATAATGAGTAAGATTCAAATGACCACACCCCTTGTTGAAATGGACGGGGATGAGATGACAAGAATTTTATGGCAGATGATCAAGGATGAACTTATCCTGCCATATGTAGACTTAAAGACAGAGTACTACGACCTTGGTCTTGAAAACAGAAATAATACAGATGACAAGGTAACGGTTGATTCAGCCAATGCCACAAAGAAATACGGCGTTGCGGTAAAATGTGCAACCATCACACCTAATGCGGCACGAATGACAGAGTACAACCTTAAGGAGATGTGGAAGAGTCCTAACGGCACTATCCGTTCTATCCTTGACGGAACAGTATTCAGAACTCCTATTCTTGTAAAGGGTATCAAACCTTACGTATCAAACTGGACCAAGCCTATAACCATTGCAAGACATGCATACGGCGATGTTTACAAGAACACCGAGATGAAGATTGAGGATGCGTGTAAAGCTGAGCTTGTTGTAACAGACAAGAACGGAAAGGAAACCAGACAGCTTATCCATGACTTTAAAGGAGCCGGAGTTTTACAGGGACAGCACAACACTGTAGATTCCATCACAAGCTTTGCAAAGAGCTGCTTTAATTATGCCCTTGCCACAAAGCAGGATCTGTGGTTTTCCACAAAGGATACAATTTCCAAGAAGTATGACCATACTTTCAAGGATATTTTCCAGGATTTATATGATAATGAATACAAAGATGCCTTTGAGAAGGCGGGAATCACGTATTTCTATACCCTTATAGATGATGCCGTTGCAAGAGTAATTAGGAGCGAGGGCGGTTTTATCTGGGCATTAAAGAACTATGACGGTGATGTTATGAGTGACATGGTTGCCACAGCATACGGCGATCTTTCCATGATGACATCCGTACTTGTAAGTCCTGACGGAAATTACGAGTACGAAGCAGCTCACGGAACCGTGCAGAGACACTATTACAAGCACCTTAAGGGTGAGGAGACATCAACAAACTCCATTGCTACAATTGCAGCGTGGGCCGGCGCTCTCAAGAAGAGAGGCGAGCTTGATAAGCTTCCTGAGCTTGTTCATTTCGGAG
>Ga0307448_100071_pt1 | contig 10428 bp, 9 predicted proteins | sample GoafecBaGen2Rep2_FD_203827 | JGI IMG/M metagenome (GOLD analysis project Ga0307448, IMG submission 203827) | Metatranscriptome of enriched fungal communities from goat fecal pellet, Isla Vista, California, United States - Bagasse, Gen2, Rep 2... ... | reverse complement strand
CTCCGTCACTGATATTATAAATGTTCATATAAATTGAACTTATAAATCCAATCACAAGAATTGCAACAACACAAACCAATAGGGCAACACGAGACATTGTATCAATCTTAAATGTCTCAATCGGAGATTCACTCTTGTTAATGAACATAGCCTTTACAACTAGCAAATAGTAGTAAAGTGAGATAATTGTGTTAAGCAATGCCAAGAACACCAATACATAATCACCATACACTTTCGTAGAAGCTACCGCAGCAAAAATGAAGAACTTGCTGAAGAATCCTGCAAATGGAGGAATACCACCAAGAGAGAACATTGCAAGTGTCATTGCAAACGCGAGCTTTGGATTAGTTGAGTATAGGCCATTGTAGTCATCCATACCAACCTTGCCTGTCTTGTTCTCAATAGATGAGATGATACCAAACGCAGCAAGGTTTGTGAACATATAGATCAAGATGTAATATATTGTACTTGACATACCGACCTTTGCTTCCGCATATCCCGCATAAACACCCAACATGATGTAACCAGCCTGAGAAATTGAAGAGAATGCCAAGAATCTCTTCAAGTTCTTCTGACGGATAGCAAACAAGTTACCGATTGTAATTGTGATGACAATCAACCACCATAGTATACTCTTCCATACATCTGGCTCGTTTGCGAATGCCTTATAAAGGATACACATGAACGCGAACACTGCGGCACCCTTTGAAATCACCGACAAATATGCAGTAATTCCTGTTGGAGCACCCTGATATGTATCAGCTGTCCAGAAGTGGAATGGCACAAGAGAAATCTTGAAACCAACACCTGCAATGAAACATACCAAAGCAAAGATATGCAATGACGTGATGTTAGTGAACGCTGTCTGAACCTCGTCGAAATAAAGAGATCCGCATACACCATAAATCAAAGAGATACCAAACAGCATGACTCCTGATGAGAACGATGCTGTTAAAATATACTTGGCAGCTGCCTCGGCTCCCTCTGTACACTTCTTGTTCATAGCCACCAATGCCGCCATTGGGATAGATGCTGTCTCTAGACCAATGTAGAAGAACAAGAAGTCTCCAGCAGATATCATAAAGTACATTCCGATAAGAGTAGACAAAGTCAAAAAGAAGAACTCTCCTACTCCATTCTTATTTTCATTGTTGTTCCACTCAAAAGAGAAGAAGAACACAATCAAAGTTCCTATATTAAGAATATTCTTAACAAACGGATGAGCATCACGTGAAACGTACATACCAGCGAAAGCATCTCCAGCCATATCTGTGTAGTAACAGAACCCAGCAACAGTATGCAAAGCAAAAGCTGCAATAGCCAAATATTGGAATGCCTTTTTATTCTTGATCAGAAGATCCGCAAGCAAAAGGACAATCAATACAACGACGAGGGAAACCTCGTGGCTCATCGATAAAAACTGACTATAATCTAAATCCATAGTTGTATTCTTTTATTAGTTAAGCATTGCAGCAACTGCCTCCAAACTTTCACTGATCATATCTGATATCCATACTGGATACAGACCGATAATCGCAATTGAAACGATCAATCCAATTGTAGCAATCTTCTCATACCAGATCGCATCGCGAAGCGGATAGTGATGTACCTCGCCATGGTGCTCTGACACATAATTGTATTGATCACCGACCTTTTCAATCTTATAAAGTGGCCCAAACAAGATCTTGCCCACAACACGAAGGATATATACAGCTGTAATCACGATTGATGTACAACCACCGATCACCAAAACTCTGTGGAACAAATCCTCATGTGCGAATGAACCAACAAAAATTGTCATCTCAGCAACGAATCCTGACAAACCTGGAAGTCCAAGTGAAGCCATACCTGCGATTACGTAGCAGACACACAAGAATGGCATAACCTGCATCAAACCTCCCAAGTAACGGATGTCACGAGTATGTGTCTGACCATAAATCATACCGATTAGGGCAAAGAACAAAGCTGTCATCAAACCGTGTGAAAGCATCTGAAGGATTGCTCCTGTCATCGCTGTCTGGTTCATCATCAAAAGTGCGAATAGCACCAAACCACAGTGGCTTACTGATGAATATGCGTTGATATACTTCAAGTCGTTCTGTACACAAGCTGAGAATGCTCCGTAAACAACTGAAATACCAGTCAACACGATGAAGATCCATGCCTGCTCCTTGCAAGCCTCTGGCATAAGTGTCATAGCGACGCGGAAGCATCCATAACCTCCTAGTTTCATCAACACTCCGGCGTGAAGCATTGACACTGCTGTAGGAGCTGATGCGTGACCGTCTGGTGACCATGTGTGGAATGGGAACATAGCACCAAGAACTCCGAATCCTACAAATGTAAGTGGGAAGAATACTCTCTGCCACTCGATTGGCATCGCTGCATTTGCGGCAATTTCCTCAAGGTTGAATGTAAGAACACCACCGTCTTCTGCAGAGAAGAAATAGATACCGAAGATTCCGACCATCAAGAATGCCGAACCTCCCATCAACATCAATGTAAGCTTCATCGCAGCATACTCTTTGTCTCCACTTCCCCATACTCCAATCAACAAATACATTGGAATCAAGGCGACCTCGTAGAACAAGAACATTGTGAACAAGTCTACTGAGATAAAGAAGCCGAACACACCGATCGAAAGCATGATAAACCATAAGAAATACTCTTTTGCTTTATCCTCTACCGCCCATGATGCGAAAACACCTGTGATAACAACGATTGCAGACAACATGATCATCGCAACCGAGACTCCGTCAACACCAACAGAATAGCTGATATTGATCACTCCCTCATACCAAACTGTTGAATCCGCAAAAAGGAATTTGTCAGTTGCACCAGCCTCTCGCTGTGCAAGGAAATCCCAAACCAAGTAGCCTGCCAAGCCAAGGATCACCATTGATCCTGCTGCCATCGTCCATCTGATCGCATTCTTCTTTTCTCCTGGGATCAAGAAGACAGCCACCAGCATGACTAGCAATACGACTACAAAAGCTGATAATATATTCATAGTATATTACTTACTTTATTAATACTCCGTTTAATAATAAATCGCAAACATCGCAATTGCAAGGACACCTACCAAGAAGCCCCAAGCGTATTGCTGAAGATTTCCACTCTGTACGTCACGAATGTCGTATGACAACTCACGAGAGATCCATGCCAAAAGATTCATGAATCCATCGATGATGTGACGGTCGAACCAAGCGATTGCCACACAGATGCCTCCGAAGATAATCTTACGTGTGATGAACAAGTAGATCTCATCGATATAGAATCTGTGGCTTGCTGAAATATACAAGCATTTAACTTTTCCGGCAATCATATCAGGCTTGTCGTTCTTCTCTTTGTATAGTACCCAAGCGATAGCGATACCGACAACTGCGACAAGAAAACTTGCTATTGCGATAGTATAGTTTGTCTCAAGCTCAAAGCCGACACGATCCGCTGTGATCTTAGATGAGAACAACTGGGATGAGTCATTCGAAACAAGATTAAAGAACGAATAACATGTGAACACTGAAAGAACAATCAAAGGAATGTTCATATTCATAGGTGCCTCATGTGGAGTGTGATGAGCATGAGCTGGATTCTCTGAATACCAGAAGATGCGGAAATACAAACGGAACATGTAGAATGCTGTAAGACCCGCAACGAATGCCTGACATGCATACAACACTTTGTCATGCTCGAACGCAGCAACCAAAATTTCATCCTTAGAGTAGAATCCTGAGAATGGAGGAATACCAGCGATTGCCAAACATGAAATACCGAATGTGATGTGTGCGATAGGCATGAACTTACGTAGGTTACCCATAGCATTCATCTCGTTAGAATGAACTGCATGGATAATACAACCAGCACCCAAGAACAAACATGCCTTGAACATAGCGTGAGTGAACAAATGCCACATAGACGCTGTGTAACCCAAACACTGCTCATGCTCACTTGCATAACCCGACACTGCAAGAGCGACGAACATATACGCGATCTGTGAGATAGTAGAGAATGCAAGAACACGTTTGATATCTGTCTGTGTACATGCGATGATAGCAGCGAACAATGATGTGAATGCTCCGATATATCCGATGATTGTCAAAACATCGTGAGCCTCAAAGAAGTATACAGGGAACATTCTTGCAACCAAGAACACACCTGCAACGACCATTGTAGCGGCATGGATAAGTGCAGAAGCAGGAGTTGGACCTTCCATAGCATCTGGCAACCAGATGTGGAATGGGAACATAGCCGACTTACCAGCACCTCCTAAGAAAATCAAGAACATTGCGATAGATGTCACAGACAAGCCCATGAACATCTCACCACACATTGTGTTGTTGACCAAAGTAGCGTGGCCGTCAGACACAGCTGTCAACTTCAAGAAGTCGAATGTGTTTGTGTAGTAAGACAAAATCAAAATACCCACCAAGAAGAACATATCCGCAAAACGAGTCACGATAAATGCCTTCTTTGCGGCTGCCACAGCTGATGGCTTGATGAAATAGAAACTGATCAATAGGAATGATGACACACCCACAAGCTCCCAGAAGATATACATCTGGAAAATATTGGTTGCGACAACCAATCCCATCATCGCAAATGTAAACAATGAAAGCACAGCATAATAACGCTGGAATCCTTCCTCCCCGTGCATATAGCCCAATGAATAGATATGAACCATAAGAGAAACGGTAGAGATAACAACCAACATCATTGCTGATATTGGATCAAGCATGAAACCGATTGAGATAACCAAGTTATCAGTCATCTTCAACCACTCATGATTGAACAACACAAACTGCTGGTAAGCGTCAGCACCCTTACCCTCAACCCAGAAATACTGGATTGCGATATAATAAGATACAATTGCCACTACAGACAAACCTGCTGTACCAATCCATCCTGCAATGTTTGGATTAGACTTAAACAGTTTGTTGCCACAAAGTCCAAGGAATAGGAACATCAAAAATGGCAACGCCAAAATTATCGGAGATAAATTAGTAATCGTTTCCATATCTGATTAATTCTTTAATTCGTTGATACTATCCACACGAACGTCCTTCAACTTTCTGTAGACATTAATAATGATTGAGATAGCGATCGCAGTCTCAGCAGCTGCCACAACTATCACGAACAAACTATAGATATATCCTTCAAGATGATCAGGATATAGGAATCTGTTGAACACGACGAAGTTGATGTTAACTGCGTTTAGAATAAGTTCAACCGCCATCAAAATTCCGATAAGATTCTTTCTTACCAAAAAGCCATACACACCGATAAAGAACAGAAGTGTGCTGACCACCAAATATGCTTCTACTGGTATCATCTTAATCCTCCTTTGATTTAGTTGCGATTACAATTGAACCTACGATACATGCCAAAAGCAAGATGCTGACTGCCTCGAACGCCAACAAATACTGGTATCTGTCTGTTCCCATAAGTGTCTGGCCGACCATCTCCATATCTACCATTGCAGCGGCATCGTTTGCTCCCTCACTGGAAATGAATCTAAACTTGCTCATTGTAATGAAAGCAAACACTGTGCCTGCCAAAGCAGAAAGTCCCGCGATTGTCTTGTTTACATAAGATATCGTCTCTGTGTCAGTTCCAAGATTCTTAACCAACATGATGGCAAAAATCAGCAACACAAGAATACCTCCTGCGTATACAGACAACTGTACAGCTGCGATAAACTCATAGCTTAGTGTCAAATAAAGACCAGCAACCGCAAATAGCGTAAAGAACAAATAAGTAGCGGCACGAAGAAGCTTTGTCGACGCTACAGACATGAATCCGCAGACAAGGATAACCGCTGATAGTATGAAGAATACTATATTGTCAGCAGTAAATAATCCTGCGAAATCAATAGATGTCAAATATTCTGCCATAATTACTGTTGATTTTCATTTTGTTCAGCGGCAGGAGCCTGTTTTGGTGCAACTGGAGCTGCCTTTCTTTCGACGACCTTGCTTCCTTCTGGATTCAATTGCTTTACCAATGCTGAACGGTTATACACTGCGTGCTCAAAATTATTTGTCCACTTGATAGCTTTCTGCGCACACGACTGTGTACATAGAGAACAGAAAGTACAGCTACCCAAGTCATACAAAAACTTGTCAAGCACCTTCTTTGTCTTTCCATCTTCCGTTGTGACGCTCTTTGTGATAACCTCCAACGACTGATTTGGACAATTTCTTGCACATAGACCACAACCAATACATTTGTGTTCGTTGTTGTCGTTTATATCAAATACAAGTTCTCCACGGAATCTCTCAAACTGACGCGCAGTCTGACGATCCTCTGGATACTGCTCTGTAACCTTTGGTCTCCAGAAGTTGCGGTTTGTGATGACCATACCCTGCAACAACGCATATATTCCAGAGAACAGATCCTTTATATATTTAACCATAACCTTCTATATAAAAGTTGTTTTAAAAATATGCCACCCACAAAGCCATCAAAAGCATATTGAGCAAACTGATTGGCATCAATATCTTCCACTCCAAGTGTAGCAACTGATCGATTCTCAAACGTGGGAATGACCATCTTACCCACAAGCTTAGCATTACCAATGCGAATGCCTTGGCGAAGAACCACAACCATGTAGGGATCATGTTCATGATTTCGTTAAACGCGTCTGCTCCTGGAATATGCAATGGCTGCCATCCTCCCAAGAAGACCATCGTTCCGATACCTGCGATTGTGAACATGTTGACATACTCACCAACGTAGAACAAACCGAATGTGATTCCCGAATACTCGATGTGGTATCCTGCTGTAAGCTCCGACTCTGCCTCTGGAAGGTCGAATGGTCCACGGTTAGTCTCTGCATGTCCTGCGATCAAGTAGATGACCATCGCAATCCATGTGAATGGTGACTGGAACAAGAACCATAGTTCACTCTGTGCCTCAATCAAACCTGACAACTGCATTGTTCCGCCTAGGATGACAATAGCAAGAAGTGACAAACCTGATGAAAGCTCGTAGCTGACTAGCTGTGCTCCAGCACGCATCGCTCCGATCATTGTGTACTTGTTGTTGGATGACCATCCTGCCAACAAAATACCAAGAACTCCAAGAGATGAAACCGCAAGCACATAGAAAACTCCTACATTGAAGTCTATTCCTATCAAATCCTTGCTGAACTCAAGTGCTCCGAACGTACAAAGAGAACCCATGATAACCAAGAACAACGCTGTGAAGAACAAGAATTTATCATTCTTCAACAACGGAATGATCTCTTTCATAAGGATCTTGAACATATCAGCCAACGGCTGAAGCAATCCCCAGAAACCAGCTCTCATCGGTCCAAGACGACACTGATAATAAGCACAAATCTTTCTCTCCAATAGAATCAAGATAAGCGCGATCAATGCGTATAGAGCAAGGAAACCTACGCCTATTAGGACGTACTCTATAAGAAGAGTAAGCCACTCTGGACATGCAGAAGACAACGCTTCGTGTATCCAGCTTAATATTCCTCCTACTTCTAACATAATTTTAAGAATATCTGTGATTATTATCTATCAATACAAGGGATGACATAGTCAAGAGATCCTCCGATCATAATCAAATCCGCAATCTTTGTGTCTTTACAGATTGGATCCAAACCAGATACCGCAACCAAACTTGGTGAGCGGAAGTGTATTCTGTATGGCGACTTGTCACCAGTACTCTTCAAGTATACTCCGAAATCTCCACGTGCGTTCTCGACTCTCTGATAGTACTCTCCTTCTGGCACCTTCACAATTGCAGGAACCTTAGCGCGGAAATCTCCCTCAGGGATCTTGTCAATCAACTGCTCGATGATCTTCAACGACTCCTCAATCTCCTCCAAACGGATCATATATCGGTCGATTGTATCACCACCGTCGTGGATAATCTCCTTGAAATCTACTTCTGAATAAGCTGCGTATGGAGCAATCTTTCTCACATCACAATGCCAGCCAGAAGCACGACCGTTAGGACCACTCATTCCAAGAGCAACCGCGTCTTCCTTCTTTAGGAATCCGCAATTGATCATTCGTCCACGTGCAATCGGATTGCCTGTGAACAATGTGTGGTACTCCTTGATCATCTTTCTCAAATATGGGATAAACTCCTTGACTCTGTTGACAAAATTAGGATGGATATCCTGTGCCACACCACCGATAACATAGTAGTTGACCATCAGACGTCCACCTGCAGTCTCCTGGAAAATATCCATGATCTTCTCACGGTCACGCATACCATAGATGAATGCAGTGATTGAACCCATATCATTACACATACATGCCCAACCCAACAAGTGGCTGGCGATACGGTTCAACTCGTCGAAAATTGTACGGATATATTCTGCTCTCTTCGGAATCTCAATTCCCATAGCCTTCTCCACACACATACATAGGGCGTGACGGTTCATACTTCCGCAAAGATAGTCGAAACGCTCAGTAAGGTATAGCATCTGAGGATAAGTCATGCTCTCCATCATCTTCTCTATTCCACGGTGGATATAGCCGAAGTTTGGATCGATCTTCTTGATTGTCTCACCGTCAAGAGAGACTCTCAAATGCAAAACTCCGTGTGTAGACGGGTGCTGTGGTCCAAAATTCACCACATACTCGTTTTTTCCGAATAGTTTAGTGTGATTCTCGACAATCTCTCCATGTCTGTCAAGAGTGATAGAAGGCACATCCTCACAAGCATCCATATCATGGACCTTTGAAGGGATTCCCTCATTCGGAGTATTGTCATAATTCTTTCTCAATGGATATCCTACCCAATCAGGACGCAAGAATAGTCTGCGCATATCCGGATGGTTCAAGAAACGGACGCCAAAGAAATCGTAAGCCTCACGCTCATATAGATTAGCGCTCTTCCAGATGTCAGAAACAGTCTCAATGATTGGGTTCTCTACATCTGTAGTATTTGTCTTGAGCACCAAAAATTTCTCCATGTCAGCCGACTTGGAAATGTGGTAGACAATCTCGATGTTCTCCACATTATCTATCGCATTAAGGTTGATCAGGTAATCCCAACCATCTTTATACAAAGCCTCGCAAACCTTATGCAAATCCTTCTTGTCGACGCTAACCATCACGTCTGCAGCTTCAATCTTAGTGCAAGAAGACGAGACAGACTGAATCATTTTCAATGTTTTCTCCATTATTCTGCTCCTCCTTCTACAATTTGTTTTGTTTCAGACTCTGGTGTAACCAACGTTCCGTCAGAGTTGTACTTAGACAAGATCACCGAACCTTTCTCAGGATTCTTAGGCATCTTGAAGATTGACTCTACACGAATCTTTCTCTGCAACTGCATCATTGCATATAGCATTGCCTCAGGACGAGGAGGACAGCCAGGCACATACACGTCGACAGGAATAATCTTATCCACTCCTTCAACCACATGGTATGAACTCTTGAAAGGTCCACCAGACACTGTGCAACCACCAACGGCAATCACATATTTAGGTTCTGACATCTCATCGTAAAGACGGCGCAATACAGGAGCCATCTTCTTTGTGATAGTACCAGAAACGAAAATGACATCAGCCTGACGAGGAGAGTTACGAGTGACCTCGAAACCGAAACGAGCGAAATCGTGACGGGCTGCTGCCACACACATGAACTCAATACCACAGCATGATGTTGCAAATGTCAAAGGCCATACAGAGTATGAACGACCCCAGTTGATTACTTTATCCAAAGGTGCGACTTTGATACCGACACCACCCTTCTCTAGTTCGTCAATATACTTCTGGAGCGACTCGTTGTCTCTGAAGTCCTCAGTCTTCATCGACTTGATCTTAATATCCTTTACTTCCATTCCAACGCTCCTTTCTTCCAAGCATATGCCAAACCAAGCACAAGAATCAACAAGAAGAACAAAATAGCAAGTATTCCGTTCGGACCGAGAGTCTTAGTGATTGTTGCCCATGGGAACAACAATACTGTTTCCACATCGAACATAAGGAACAACAATGCAAACAGGTAGTAACCTGGTTTGAACTGTAGCCACGATGTGCCTCGGGTCGGAATACCACACTCATATGGTTCTCCCTTCTGTGCATTCGTACTCTTTGGTGCGATCAACCAACCGATGATAATAGCGCCTAGCACCATCACAACGGATGTTATCATCACAACCACAAAGATTTCACTTGAACCCATTGTTATTATTGTTTATTTATTTTTATTATTCAACATAAAAAAAGACTACAACAAACCAACTTATTGATTCATCATAGCCTCAACTTCTACTAAAAAAGATATTATCTGACTTACAGACGGACGAATATACAGAAAAGAGCACCGAGCCACACTGCCCAGCACATCCGGAAACCATCACGTCGCACATCATTAATATGTCTCTTTTTAGTATCATTTTATAGTTATATCACTTCGCTTTTTCGCACATTTCTTTCATAAAATGTCTACAAAGCAT
>Ga0307448_100070_pt1 | contig 10440 bp, 3 predicted proteins | sample GoafecBaGen2Rep2_FD_203827 | JGI IMG/M metagenome (GOLD analysis project Ga0307448, IMG submission 203827) | Metatranscriptome of enriched fungal communities from goat fecal pellet, Isla Vista, California, United States - Bagasse, Gen2, Rep 2... ... | reverse complement strand
TATTAAGAAAAAAAGTCTTTTCATTGTTTAGAAGTTTCCTCCATAGATGAGACCGTAGTAGCGGTCGCTCTTATCGAACGTACTATTGATGTTAGGATCTCGTTTAGGTTGCCATGTTCGTACCTTGATACACGGTTGGTCGATATCGTTAAGGTCGACCATCAGGAAAAGATAGCCGGTATCGGAATAGCTCGAGCTATAGTAATCCTGGTGAATCTGTATGCCATAGGTATCGGCACCAACGCCCATCTTCTTTACATCGTTATCGGTAAAGCGGATGTTGATAAACTGATTGCTCTTAAAGCTACGCTCCACATTGCGGATATACTCCTGCTTGCTAAGGCGGGTGTGCTTAACCATCTCATTGTCGAGGTACTTGCTGTTCTCGGCACTCTTCTGGGCCTTCTTGATGACATGACCCACGATGATGATAGCGTCGTCGTCGAAGATGCTCTTGATATAGTCGGCACGCTTAAGAGCGAAGGCTGTCTTGTAGTTCTCGAGGAAGGTGGCGATGACCATACGGATAGAGTCGGTCCATCCGGCAGCCTCGCGGTTGAAGATATCATCGCGTGCGGCCTTGTCGAGACCGAAGGCGATAGACTCAATCTTACGATCGGCACCGAAAGTAAAGGTTACATCCTCAACGAACGAGCGATTGTTGTTCTTGAAAGCGAACTTCATAGGAACACTGCGGCAGATGACACGATCGCCGAGCTGATAGAAGTTGAGGTTTGGTGTGCCCAGGATAGAAGCTGTGCCATAGTTGATGAGACGTGTGAACATATCGTATCCACCCTCGGTGAAGTAGTCCTGCACGCTACCATAGTTCTTGGCCTTGATGGCACCCAGGATATTGTTGATAATCTGGGCATAGTCCTCAGGCTGCTGTACTGCAGTGGCATGCTCGGCAAGGCTCATGGACTTTACGGTCTCCTCGAACTTCTCCTGAGTAGCCTTCATCTCCTTCTTCTTAGGACCATTGATGACTACAGTGGCCTTAGGGAACGGTGTGGGGTTGAACACCTCGGCAACCATCTCGAGCTCACGGTCCTGGCGCATCTGTCCGGCAAACTCGTACTCGTACTTGAGCTGGAGCTTATCGGTGGGTGTGCCCGGATGAAGGTCGATCTGCGACAGTCCGTCCTTGGCTGAGTTAACGAAACTGTAGTTCATGCCATCCATAAAGCGGAAGTCAAGACTCGTTACTGGCTTACCCTTATAGGTAATGAGCAGGTCGACCACGTTCTCCTCGACCTTGGCAATCTCGGTCTTGATGTTACCAAGGATGTGGTTAATCTGCTCAGGAATCCATACAGTAAGCGTTTGTTTGATGCCATCCTGATCAATCTTTACAGCATTGGGGTGCTGAAGACTCTTAAGCAGACACAGTGCCCAGTAGTAGTTACGCAGGGCATCATCGATACGAGCCTCACGCTCAGCATTCTGAGCAGTGTAGACATAGCTCAGTATGCGATCCTCGCGCTCCTGGAACACCTTCTCTAGCTCGCTCTTATGGATGTAGCGCACCACATAAGCCTCGGGCTCGTGGCTAATCCATAAGCTCTTGGTGTTGTTAAGACTACCTGCCGAGTAAGTACGCACCACAGCCTCCATGGCAGTCTTTGAGTCGACCTTATCGCCATCGGCAATCTGCTGCATGTCGAGGTTTGTCTCGCTCTGCACTGTTACTGAAATCTTACTGATAAGGTCGTTGAGTGCCCCCTGGTTCGCCTTGGAATCGGTGGTGTTACGTCCCTCACCCCAGATGTAATTCTCGTCGGCCTGAATCTTGGCCAACTGTTCAAGAGGTGTCTGAGCTGCCACCCAGAGAGGCAGCAGCATCAGACAAAAAGTTCCAACTAATTTTCTCATATAAATCAATTCTTAATTATTTTACTATCATGCTCTTGCCGTTGACGATGTAAACGCCCTTAGCAAGACCCTTGAGAGCATCCTCCTCGGCAGCTTCCTTGACAAGTACACCAGAGAGGGTGTAAACCTTAACCATCTTACCGGTGGTCTGCTGGTTAACGGTCTCGATAGGTGTAGTGTCATCGTCGCCATCAGGATCGTCGCTGAAGCCACGGGTGATGCTGATGTATGCACGGGCATTAGCCTGACTGAGAACGTATGCCTCGAATGGACGAACAGCTCTGCCGCTATTCTTAACGAAGATACTACCAGCCTTATGCTCATCGGTATCCTCGGTATTCAACAACAGCATGTGGTCTGTATCCGAATCATTAAGGAAGTTAGCATAGAGTGTATTCACGCCCTTCTGTACAGCCTGAGGCTCTGTTACAGGCACCCAAGTATCGGTAGAAGTGAATGTAACCTTACCACCTACGCGATAACGTGTTGCATAGCTTTCGTTATTTGGCATACTGATGATATAAGGCTTGTTAGCCTCAATCCTACTTACATCCTTGAATCCAACATCAGTGAGCTCGCGCAGCCAGAATGGCTTGTACATGCCTTTCTCGGTAAGACTGTCGTACGCAGCGAACGGCAGCAGCTCACCCTTGCTCTCATGGATAAATCGGCTACACTCGAATGGCAGAGCTATTGTCTCCCAACCATATCCATCGCCCGACTCAAGATTGAAGTTGTGAGTATAGGTGATGTTCTGTGCATAGAAGCCCTGTGGACAGTGGAAGTTATTACCCTCGCCATCGCTCAGATAGATGTTCTTTGCTGTTCCGTTTACAATGATATTCTGTGCAGAAGAGTTTGTTGGAGCAGCCTCCTCAGAAGGAACGAACAGCAACAGGTTCGGGTTGACATCAGCATCGAATGCATTGTCAGGAATCTTAGCTGTGGTGTTCCAAACTACAGCTGCCAGGTTATCACATCCAGTAAAGATGTTATTACCTACGCTCTTAAGTCCATTTGGAGATGAGAATGTGAGCAGAGGCATATCAGCAAATGCGTTATCAGGCAGATTACCATCATCGATAGTAGCATTACTCAGATCGAGTTTCTCCAGAGACGTCATCTTATTCTTAACGAAAGAAATATCGCTTGCGTTAATAGGACCAGTAATAGTAAACTCCTTAATAGTAGAAGGTGTAGACCAACCCATAGAAGCCTCCAGACCACCAGCCTTATCAGAAGTAGCACCTGTTTCGCCAGCAAACGAAGTAACCTCGAAATCAGATACGTCACTCTGGTTCTTGTACTGAGCAGTAGCTATAGCACGGATCTTACCTGTGTTATTAATCTTAATAGAGTCAACATACTGGTATACATTGCTATACCATCCGTTAGAGTTTTCGTTTGGAGTCTCACCATTTACAGTGTACCAGATGGTAGTACCCTCCTCAGCCTTAAGCTTCATGCTGTGGCCATTATAAGATACCTGCTCAACAGGCTTACACTTTACTACATTAGGTACCCGGAAATCACCATTAGAAGAATTGAAACCATCCTTTGTAGCCTGAACGTAAATCCAGCTATTATAGAGGGCATCAAACGGACCAGTATAAGTACGAGAGTACATCAAATTACCATTTTCATCACGTGGATCGGGCTCATAGCAGTACTTAAATGTTGCGCCAGGAGTGTCACTTGTAATAGTAATTGTAGTACCATCATTAGTAATGACTGGAGAGGCTACTCGGAAATTAGTGTATGACCTTTCTCTGATACTTGAATTCATCATGCCGCTCTGAACTGCAATTGCCTTAATTGTCACATTACTTGTGAGTTTAAATCCACTTGTGCCACTGGTATAGAGTGTACTGCTAGTTGTCGGATCATCACCATTCAGAGTATAATAGATAGAAGCGCCCTCAGATGCTGACATAATACATGTAGTATCGGCAGTAATAGTAATAGTAGGCTGGTTACAAGTATAATTATTGTAATAATACCATCCGTTACTAGTCCAACCTGAGTTAGTATATCCTTCCTTAGTACCAATCGCATAGACATAAGAGTCATTAGGAATCTCGAATGGAACCGAGTAAGGCAAGTTAGCCTCAATAGTAGATGAGTTATACTCATTGATACCATAATATAATTTAGCACCTGGAGTTTCAGACTCCAACTTAATCATAAGTTTATTATCCACTACAATAGGAGTAATAACTACAGATTTAACAGAATAACCAGAATAATCGCGAGAACGAATACTTGAGTTCAATTTTCCATTTACAGCTGCAATTGCCTTAATGGTACCATTGGTAGTCATTTTGAATTTAGAAGTAAACTTCGTACTACTGGTAGTTGGATCTGAGCCATCCAATGTATAATACAGTACTGCTCCATCTTCTGTTGAACTTATAGTAACAGTCGTATCAGCAGCTACAGTAATTGACGGAGTAGCCGCAGTATAAGAGCTCTTGTATATCCAGTCTGAATTCGTCCAGTAAGCATTATTATAGCCTTCCTTCTGAGCACTTGCATAAACTCTAGCACCATCTTCGACTGTAAACGGTTCGGTATAAGGAGCATTAGCAGGAAGATTGTCTGGATCGTAATCACCGCTAGTAGCATAATATATAGCTGCACCAGGAACAGGATTACCATCCTCATCCTTACACTCCAAACGCACCTTCAGAACGTTATCCTCTGCAAATGGAGTAATGGTCACATTAGGAACACGGAACCAACTAATATTATAAGTTGCAATATCAGAGCTAGTCATATGGTCTTTTACAGCCAGGAATTTGTAAGTACCATTTCTTACAATATCAATTGTATCTTTTTCAACCTTAAATGTGGTAGAACTCTCTGGGTCTGGATCACTCTTATCATATGAATAATAAATTGAAGAGCCGTAAGTTACAGGTGTTACAACGATATAATGTGCAACGTCATTCAGATAAATATTTGGGGTTCGCACCTTGTAATTATCATCACTGATTCGCATGTCACTGAGATAAGAATTAACATATCCATCCTTCTTTGCAATGGCATAAACCCAATCTCCAGCAGATACTACGAAAGTATCTGTATATTGAATATTAGGATCAGAATTATTTATACCGTAGTAGATTGTTGCACCTTCTTCGGCAAGCAATGCCATCTTGTATTCTCCCTCAGCATCACCAAGGACTGGCTGGAATATTACATTGCTAACACGGAACCAATCATCAAGGGATCTTGAGTTAACCTCTGAGTTTGCATAAGTAGTGGTAACCTCATCAACTGTTTCAGGATCACGCGCAGTAATAGCCTTAACAGTACAATTCACCTCTGAAGTAAACGGTTCAGAATACAATGTGCTGGCAGTGGTTGGAGTTGAGCCATCGAGCGTATAGAAAATCTTACCATTTGTCTCGTCTGTTGTGATGGTAACCAGTTTTTTCTCGTTATCCAGAATAATCGATGGTTGGGTACAGCGTGCAGTACCTTCTGGATAGTAGAAACGAGCGTCAACCCAGTTAGAGTTGTTAAATCCACTCTTCATGGCTATAGCATAAATATAGTCGCCACTGTTATAGCCAAAAGGTTCTGTATACTCAGTGTTATACTCTGGCGAATAATAGTCACGTCCGTTTATACCGTAACGAATGGTTGCACCTTCGGTAGTGGTAGACAGGCGAATAACAGCCTGACCATTTATCATCTCCTGTGTCATTACCACATCGGCACAAGCAAACCAGTTAACAGTAGTATTAGCCACATCCGACATGAACTTACCTTCCTTATGAGCAATTGCATTAACCTGGCAGTTACCTGTAAGAGTAATAACACCAGTATACTTCAGATCGGCAGTTACTATTGGTGTAGTTCCATCGAGCGTGTAATAAATGTCGGCACCTTCATCAGAACTCAATGTAAGAGTATTGGCTTCCTGATCAATTCCGATTGTAGGCTTTGACGTGGTAACATTTGAGCGATAGGTATATACAGATACAGAACCTGATGTATTATAATTCTCTCTTTCTGTATATGCATAGAAATATGAATCCTGATTCACCTCTACAGGAACAGAATAATCCAAATAGTCGCCCGAACCAACGCGATATTTATAGTGTTCATTAGCAGGATCAGCACCTGTTACTGTTACTTTTACAGTAGTACCATCTGGTTTTGAAGCGACATATGAGATGGTAGGCTCAGAGCAACTAAACCAACTTACGGTTTTTACTGTAGCAGAAGAAGAGAACATGCCAGACTTCTTAGATACTGCTTCATATCTAAAATTACCATTCAACGTCAGCGGACTTGTGTATGTCTCAGTAGAAACCAATGTAGTATAATCTCCATCAGTATTCTTGGCATATTTCTTCACCTCAATAGTTGCACCCTCAGTAGAATTAGATATTGTCAACGTTGTAGAGCCACTCTCGCAAATGATTGTTGGAGCCTTACAGCTCATTGATGCCAAATCGTAAGTCTTTGAGAATATCTCAGAAGCATTCATTCCGGTCTTAGTAGCTATAGCCTTAATAGTATAGCCATTAGGATTCACATCAACTGTAGGAGCTGGTGTTGAACCTAATTCATTATAGATAGGCCATTCCGAAGGATCTGAGTTGTCAGTACCACTAAACACCTTATATCGAATTTGCGCTCCTTCAACATCTGCAGCAAACGACACCTTAACCAAAGTATTAGTCTCATCAATAGTCTCGGTAGCAGTAAGCTTAACAGTCTCAAGTGTAGGGTCAGCAGGTACTACCTCTATCAAACGGTCAGAAAATGTGTTCCAACCAGTCTTTTCCTTATATGTGTTAAGTGTACCTTGCGGAACATAAATTCTAGACACATAATAAAAAGCATAATAGCTTAAGTTGATTGGTTCGGTCATTTTCGAATCAATCGTAGAACAATTAAATGCATATTCACCAATAGTAGTTTCTTTCTGGCCTAACCCTAAAGTTGCTGGTAACTCTACAGTTGTTGATCCAGGATTCTTAAATGCATAAAACGCATATTCTCCTATAGAAGTCAACGTACCAGGTAAAACAAACACATTATTGGCAGGATTAAACCTACAGTTATAAAATGCATAGCTACCGATTGTAGCAATATTTGCCGGCAACTCACACTTTTCCAGTTTAGAAGCATCACAAAATGCTGAATTGCCGATAGTAGTCAAAGTGTTGGGTAATATGCACTCATACAAATTACTGTTCTGACGGAAAGCCTCATCCTCAATTGTTGTAACGCCCTCAGAAATGGTAACTTTCTCAAGATTATTATTATACCAGAAAGCATTTGATCCAATGGTTGTTACACCACTTGGTACAGTATACGTCTTGCCTGACTTAAGGTAAGGATAGAAAATAAGAGTATTCTTTGCCTTATTGAACAAGACACCATCTATAGTAGCATAGTTGGGGTTATCTTCATCAACTACTACAGCACCTATCACTCGTGCTCCATAAGAGGAACTGTATTTCGGGATAGTAATAGACGTAACAGTTTTTGGAACGAATAGTGTTCTAATTGTATAGTTTACATTAGTCAAGTCAATAGAAGTGAAAGTAGCATTCTCTGGGAGTTTCAAAGAATTTAAAGCACCCACATACGACCAACTTATATCAGATGCCTGAGAAATAGAAGATGGCAATACCAAATCTACCTCATTACCATAGTACCATCTCTCAATCTTTGTGACACTATAATCAACATCATTATATGTAACTGTAGCCGGTATAACCACTTCTCCAGTCAGTTTCTTTACGCTACTACTATCCTGATATACAGATGCATACGGTGTTGTAGCGGTATCATATATCCTATAAGTAATCGTACCAGTCTTGTACGTAACATATGCCCAAGTACTTACCGACGAGAGCAGAGCAACTATAAGTAATATATATTTTTTCATAACGTTAATTCTTTAAATTGTTAGTATTTCCGTTATTATCTTCTCGTAAGACTTGGTGAAGAATTGTCATCATTGCCTGGAGTTGCACCTGGCAGAGTGACTGGGTAGTCTTCGCTATAAGTAGTACCAACTACAGTTGTGGAATATGCACATATATAGTATGTGTATCCATCCTCCTGCTTTGTTGTGGTAGAGAATGTGTTCTCAGTTACAGAAGCTCCTGATAACATTGATATCTTTTCGCGAGGTTTAGGATCACGACTGATACAATATCCATAGTCTGTAAGATTGTATTTGCTTCCAGATGAAACTTTACCATTAATAGAGATGGTAACTCCATCTTCGCCAACAGTGCCCTCAATAGTTGCTGTAGGCAATGGAGCCGCATTCTGCTCAACAATCATTGAGGTATACTGCTGCTGACCTGACTTGTTAGATGTAGCAACAAGAATAACTGCAGAACGTTTAGAGCTTGTCTGATTATCGGTTACCACGATAGTGAAATGTCCGTTTCCAGAGCCCTTTTCATCAGCAAGATAGCACCAAGGATTTCGGTCTTCCTCTTCTGTCTCAAAGATTACATCGGCTTCCCAGGTGGTATTGCTCTTAATGGTAATAGACTTAGTTGTTTCCTCGTACGAAGATGTAAACTTTTCGCCCTCAAGGTTCTCGAACGACAACTCTGCCTGGAAGTCACCTGCCGACTGAGTTACAGTACAAGCGCGTGGCAGAGAGCCATCATCGGCCGAGAAGTTAAGAACAACAACGCGATCGCTCTCGGTATTGTTAACAGAACTCTCGATTGTTAAAACCGTATTTCCGGTACCCTCGGTAGGGGTGACAAGCAAATCGGTCCAGCTACCTTTATCGTATGTAACCTTCCAGTGACAATTTGAGGTAACTTCAACTGTAGCAGCTTGTGAGTTTCCCGACATTGAAACTTTTGAAGAAACCACGATGTAGTTGCTGCTCACGGTATTCTCTTCGTTTGCATCATCATTGCTGGTGCAAGCTGAGAACACACATGTGGCTGCGAGCAGAGCTCCGAGCCAATAGCTTTTTCTTACTATATTCATAATCTTACGTATTTTTAGCTATTAATATTCCTATATCAGAAAGCAAGAATCAATCCTGCCTGAACGCCTATACTTGTAGTACTGAAACCAGCTGCTTCAGCAATCTTGTTAAAGGTTTCATCAGCCTTTAATCCGATTCCCAACTCTGGCGCTGCAAAGAGATATACGTGCTGGGTGGGCACAAACAGCAATTTTGCCCCGATAGTAAGAGCCTGCTGAGAAGCACCATCGCCATACATTTTAGTGCCGGCTTTCTGTACACCCTTCAACTGATTCATGCTCCAACCTATCTGAGGCACAAATCCGATACGGCGCATCAAAGCAATCTGATAACCATATTTTACCTGTATTGAATTCATCTTATAGGTGATACGATTGATCTCATCAGATGCAGCAGTGTTGCTGGTCCAATAAGCAACCTTAGACTCGGTGTTACCGAAAGTATAACTTACCTGGAAATCGTTATTTCCAAGAACCATACCTAAAATACCAGTAAATCCACCGAGGCTGCGTACATTGATACCTCCTCCGAAGTAGAATGCACTTGGTCGCACATACGAGATGGGAACCATATTGACAGTATCGGCAACTGTCTCGTTATGAAGAACATCGTAAGTTCTTGTCTCTGGAACATATCCACGCAAAGAATAGCTGATCTCATGAGGACCTACTGGTAGAGTTACCGTCTCACCTGCAACCATCATGCTCTTTCCATCAAGAAGAGCTGTGGTTGTTACAGGGAAGGTAACAATGTTAAGGTATCCTGAATGAGGAATAGGAGGTGCAGCCTTGAACTCGTTCATCTGCTGGCGCTTTACCTCGAAAGTACTCTTTACAGAATCACAATCGGCCTTGCGTGTCTCAACAGTATAGTTTCCTTCGCGGAGCTGGGTACTCCAACTGCCTGTACCAACCAGAGTTCCCTCAAAATAGATATCGGCCTTGTTGTCGACAGTTACCTTCACATCGCCAAACAGATTGCTGATGTTGTGCATCTCAACATTGAATACGTTTGTTTTCTTCTCGTCATTAGGCATGATGTAGATTGTGTCGGAACCCTCGAAACGGTCGTTTGATGCAGTAACAACGTGACGACCGAAGTTTAGGTACTTGTTGTAAATAGGAGCACGTCCAAGATTCTCACCATCAACATAAACAAGCGAACGGGCCATAGAGGTTGTGATTGTAGCATAACGACCAGTACCGATATCGAGCAGCATCTCGTAGGTACGGCCTCCTTGAATTGAAACAGGATAGTAATAATCACGTAGCACACCAAACACAGGGTGACTGATAGTCAGCTTCTGTGCTCTTGGAGGTACATACAGCCACAACTCTGCAGCTTTTTGCTCTGTACCTACGATACCAAGCGAACCACCATCAAAATGGAAACCCTTCTCAGGGGATACAATCTTGATAAGGGCTGCCTTATCACCATTCTGGTCTCGGCGTTCTGTACCGCGAGTATTAGCGGTAAGGTCGGTCTCCAACAGCTTAAAACTAACGACATTAAGGCCGTCAGCACTAGCACTGATGGTTGCCATAAACGCCACGATAATAAGTAGCAGTTTTCTC
>Ga0307448_100064_pt1 | contig 10643 bp, 9 predicted proteins | sample GoafecBaGen2Rep2_FD_203827 | JGI IMG/M metagenome (GOLD analysis project Ga0307448, IMG submission 203827) | Metatranscriptome of enriched fungal communities from goat fecal pellet, Isla Vista, California, United States - Bagasse, Gen2, Rep 2... ... | reverse complement strand
TAACCTGCATGGACACATTTAGTTCCAATTTTAGTGCTCATAATGTTAACCAGTCTTAAATAATTTTTTCTGCAAAATTAGCGGTATAAGATAAAAAGGGAAACAAAACGAGTCTTAAAAGAAGAAAACAAAACTTTTGGTAATTATTTTAGAATATTCTTCTAAAATACAGTCCCTTTTGAGTTGGTTATAGAATAAAATCTATCATGATTTATCAATATCGAACACCTAACGGTGTAATTGGCGGGGACATTGCTCATGTTGGTGGTCTTCCCGTCTTCTCATGAATTATTCAGGAATGAAAAAATTCTCCGTCTGAGATATTCCCTTATACTCCTTATCGTATTGATCACTCAAATATTTCTCAAGTTTTCCTCTTCTGTGTTTTTTCACAAGTTTTTTCATATTAGGTTTGCAAAGCATGTCCATGGTCTTTTTATGCTTGATATAATATAAGACACACGTCGTCACCGCTTTCACATGCAATTCTTTTGAGTAGACGTGAATGATCTTATCTTCGATTGCCGTCTTTGTGCAGGCAGCTAAGAATACAGACATTATTTCCGGACATATCATCCACTCTTTTGAGCTTTTCGGGAAAGAGATTAGAATTTCGTCTGATTTCTCGTCCCATAGCAACACATATCTTGCACAATAAATCCACATAAGGTCGCTTTTCTCATTCAATTCACAAGGTGTGTTGATGATAAAGTTGGCACACATCAATGCGTCGTTTCTATGTTTTCTGCAATCTTCAGCGTCTTCCAAACTATCTATAGAAAGGATTTGTTGAAGGTATGCTTGCGACTCTGCGGCTTCCATCTGCTCAATAGTCAAGGCTTTGACGTCCGACTGGGCCGCCATCACAGAAGTGCAGATAAAAAAGGAAATCAAAAGGATGACAAGTCTTTTCATAACAAAAAAAGGAGACAGGAAGCAACTGTCCCTGTCTCCGTAATATAAATTATTTATTAGAATACAATATTCACAATCTTACCAGGAACGACAATAACCTTCTTTGTTGGTTTGCCATCAAGAAGTTTGATTGTCTGTTCGTTAGCAAGTGCAGTCTTCTCAACCTCTGTCTTATCCATATCAGCAGGAAGTTCAAGTGTGAATCTTACCTTACCATTGAATGAGATAGGATATTTAACACTGCTCTCCACCAAGAACTTCTCATCGTAAGATGGCCACTGTGCGTCGCAAACAGAACCTGTATTGCCAAGCAAGTGGTAAAGTTCCTCACAGATATGTGGTGCGAATGGAGCAAGCACTGTGACAAACTTAGTCAAGACTTCTGCATTCTTGCTCTTCAATGAAGTAAGTTCGTTTGCACAGATCATAAATGCAGCGATAGAAGTGTTGTATGAGAAAGTCTCAATATCTCCAGTAACCTTTTTAACAAGTTTATGGATTGACTTCTGCTCCTCTGCTGTTGGTTCAGCTTTCACAACATCAAAATTGTCGCCAGTGAAGAACATACCCCAGAATTTCTTCAAGAATCTGTTCACTCCGTCGATACCCTTTGTATCCCAAGGCTTAGACTGTTCAACTGGACCAAGGAACATCTCGTATAGACGCAATGTATCTGCACCATACTTGTCAACAATATCATCAGGGTTGACGACGTTGAACATAGACTTTGACATCTTCTCAACAGCCCAACCACATACGTACTTGCCATCCTCAAGGATAAACTCTGCAGTCTCAAACTCAGGTCGCCAAGCCTTGAATGCTTCAAGATCAAGGATATCGTTGTTTACAATATTCACGTCGACATGGATAGGAGTAACATCATAATCCTTCTTCAATCCAAGAGACACGAATGTATTAGTATCTTTGATACGGTATACGAAATTAGATCTTCCCTGAATCATACCCTGGTTGATCAATTTGCGGAATGGTTCATCCTCACAAACATAACCCAAGTCGAACAAGAACTTGTTCCAGAAACGGCTATATATCAAGTGTCCAGTAGCATGCTCTGTTCCTCCAACGTACAAGTCGACGCTCTTCCAATACTGGTTAGCCTCCTTGCTTACAAGAGCCTTGTCGTTAGTTGGATCCATATATCTTAGATAGTAGGCTGACGAACCTGCAAATCCAGGCATAGTATTCAACTCGTATGGATCACCGTCTGCAGTGCACCAATTCTCAGCGTGACCAAGAGGTGGCTCTCCACTCTCTGTCGGCTTGAAGTCAGACACCTCAGGCAACTCAAGAGGAAGTTTGCTTTCATCAAGCATGTGTGGCATACCATCCTTATAATAAACAGGGAATGGCTCACCCCAATATCTTTGGCGAGAGAAGATAGCATCGCGTAGACGGTAGTTAACCTTAACTTCTCCGATACCTTTCTCCTTAATATACTTCTTTGCAGTCTTCAATGCCTCTTTTACGGTAAGACCGTTCAAGAATCCTGAATTCATCATGATTCCTTCCTTCGCGTCGAAACTCTCCTCAGAGACATCTGCACCCTCGATTAGAGGAATGATAGGAAGATTGAAATGCTTTGCGAATGCATAGTCACGAGAATCGTGAGCAGGTACAGCCATGATTGCACCTGTACCGTAGCCAGCAAGCACATAATCACTGATATAGATAGGGATTTCCTTTTCTGTAATTGGATTGATTGCGTATGAGCCAGAGAAGACACCACTGACACGACGGTCAGAGATACGTTCACGCTCTGTTCTACGTTTTACCTGAGCAAGATAATCATCCACAGCCGCTTTCTGATCTGCAGTAGTCACCTTTGCCACATATTCACTTTCTGGAGCAAGCACCATGAAAGTAACACCATGGATTGTATCGCAACGTGTTGTGAAGATTCTAAGTTTTAGATCCTGACCTTTAACACAGAAATCCATCTCAGCACCTTCGCTACGGCCGATCCAGTTCTTCTGAGTCTCCTTCAACGCATCCGACCAATCAATTTTGTCAAGGCCATCAAGTAGACGCTGTGCATATGCCGAAACTCTCAAACTCCACTGACGCATCACTCTCTGCTCCACAGGGTAACCACCACGGACGCTGACACCCTCGCTGATCTCATCGTTAGCAAGGACACAACCAAGAGCTGGACAGAAGTTAACCTTTGTATCTGCCAAATAAGCGATACGGTAAGTCAAAAGGATCTGCTCCTTCTCTTTTTCTGAATAAGATTTCCAGTCAGAAGCAGAGAATTTCACAGTACAGTTGTTAGCAGCGTTGACGCTGGCATTACCGTTTTTCTCAAACTTAGCGATAAGTTCCTCAATAGGAAGAGCCTTGTTTGCGTCGTTATCGTAGTAAGAGTTGAACATTTTGATGAATGCCCACTGAGTCCACTTGTAGTAGTTAGGTTCACAAGTGCGGACTTCACGGCTCCAGTCGAAGCAGAAACCGATTTTGTCAAGTTGCTCACGGTAGCGAGCAATATTTTTAGCTGTAGTCACAGCAGGATGCTGACCTGTCTGGATGGCATACTGCTCTGCAGGAAGTCCATAAGAGTCGTAACCCATAGGGTGAAGGACATTGAATCCCTGCTGACGTTTGTATCTAGCGAAAATATCCGATGCAATATAACCAAGAGGATGGCCGACGTGCAAACCGGCACCTGATGGATAAGGGAACATGTCAAGGACATAGAATTTCTTTTTTGAAGAATCCTCCTTAACTTTATATGTGGCATTTTCTACCCAATATTTCTGCCACTTTTTTTCAATTTCTGAAAATTTATAATCCATTGTATTTCAAATTTCTGTCTCTTCTTGATGTGTCCGCAGTATAGACGTGTGCAAAATTAGTAAAAAATGAAGAGAAATGGATGGCTCTTTCCTAGTTTATGACTGATTTTATCTCTTTCCTAGTCTTTTTTTCGAAGACATCCATCATCTGATTTTTATTGTCGTTCGTTTCAACATGTAATGACAGGTGGAGTAATGGGTCAAATCCAATAAACATGAATCATATGGAATTCGCAATTATAACGTTCCTTCAATCATTTAGACAAAATCCAAAAGTACTTAAATGACGTGAGTACGACGAATTGAAATCTGCACAGGTCGCTATAACGAGCAATCAAAATATAGAAGCATTTCCGCTTTCTGATTGAAGTCTCATTAAAAGGCGTAGTCTTTCTCTGTGGACTTTGTATCTCTGTGGTTTTGTCAAATTATGTGTGCTCGCCTACGGCTCGCACATTAGCCGGAGGTTAGGGTGTTCCGCCCTTAACAATCCTCTTTTGACATGAAAAATCATCTAATTAAAATCAAACATTTGTTTAAAAATAAAAAAGGCATCGCATTTTATTGCGATGCCAATTTTCTTTAAGAAAGTCTCTTTTTAATACTCCCACAAGTCTGTCTCGAAGTTGATCAAGCGAGTTTTAACCATCTCTTGCTCCTTCTTAACATCCTCAAGTGTTGTATTGTACTCTAGCAAAGATCTGTTCTGTACGTTAGACTCTTTGTAGATGTAGCTAGAAAATCTTCTCTTCATGAACAAGTCGTCAAACGAAGGTCTTGCTCCATTATTCTTATCAGTGATAAGAACCTCTGTCTGTGACAAGAAAGGACGAAGTGTCTCAAAAGGAATCCAGAATAGAGGCAATGTCTCTAGACCAGTATCTCCCTCTCTCTGCATCACTGGGCAGAAACCGATGATACGGCAATTGAAAGTAGACGAAATTCTATCGAAATACCATACTTCCTTGCAGAAGTACTTGATGATATCACGGTTAGGAACGTCTGTGTCATCAATTACGTAGATTGTATCATTAGTAATAGAGTCAAGTTTTGTTTCGTATGGCAACGCGAACTTATCCATCAAATCACGGAACTTAGTCACATGCTGATCATCGAAGTGCTCGTACTCCTCAGCATAGTCATACACCTTGACTTTACCATCCTGTACCAATCTGAACATTAGAGCAAAGAAGCTTGTTCTGTTGTCAGCTGGAAGCTCAGGGTAGTATAGTGGAAAATTCATTTTTTCACGAAGGTCGATAATTCTATATACAACCTTTTGCCAATAAATATCGTCGGCACGTGGGTTAACCATTTCAATAGGTTCAAGACCTTCTTTGGGACCACTTGTTGGCAAGTTAGTCTGCAATTCCTCAGAAATGTTACCAGCCTCATCGAAGAATGACTGATCCTGAGCATTAGCGAGGTTTGCAAAAGCTAGCAAACAAGCAGTTAACAACAAATTTAAACTTTTTTTCATGACTTAAACCTTTTCAGTTTTTTATGATTACTTAAGTGCAATTTCGACTGGAGAAAGCTGACGTTTTACCTTATCTGGTCCTGTAGCGAATACATCAGACAAGTAGATAGTCTTACCTTTAACCAACTTCTTGAACACTGACTTTTGCTTCTCTGTCAAACGAGAACCCTGAGCTGGCTCTACAATTGTATTACCCATTGAGTCTGTTGACTTGATAGAGAATGAAAGCACATTGTACTTAACGTTCAAGTCTGCATCTGGGAGCTCAGCAACAACCTCGTCTGCAGAGATAAGGTCTGTCTTAGCAATCTTACCAACATAGAATCTACCATCCTTACCATACTTCAACATTGCAGCTGGATTAGGAAGTTTCTTGACTCTAAATGAATGCTTAGCCATGTGTGTTGACTTACCACCGATATTAGCAGAAACGTTGATGTCACACATTCTTCCTACCTGAGATGGATTAGGAGTAACGACCCAACCCTTAGCAGTCTTAGAAATAGATGCACCAGAAACTGTTACGCTAACATCACCAGAGTTAACACCTGGAACTGATACAGAGATTGGATTCTGGAATCCGGCGTAAAGCACGTTCATCATGTCGGCAGAAACTGTAGCTGTAGGCTCACCAACAACGTACTCAGTCTCAAATGGATAAGAAATCTCGTCACCATTTGGCTTCTTCATCTTGATGTTACCTTTATACTTCTGCTTACCAAGAGTAGTTGCAGTAAACTCGTAGATATCCTTCTCCAATGGCTTACCATTGATCTCGATAACTGGATCCTTTGTTGAGTCTGTTGCAGCCAACACGATCTTAGCACGATACTTGCTTCCTCTCAACACGTACTGCTCATCAGCAATTGCAAGAGCCTGAATCTTGTTCACACGGAAGTCACCAGCATCTAGCTGACCGATGATATGGTTCAAACACTCTGCCTCTGTGTTACGTACGTCGTTCTGAAGTTTTGTTACAGTTGCCAACACTGCGATAGCTGGCTGGTCCTCCAACATCTGCTTCTCCCAAGAGTATACAGCACCCTCGATCTTCTTATCAGGAGTATCAAAAGTCTGCTTGAAAGAATTTGCCTTTGTTGTATCAGCGATATCACCGACCTTAACCATTCTCTGAGCGAACTCGCTGAAAGCACCAATCTTTGCTTTCATTGTAGTACCCCAGTTATTACCATCAGGGTCCTTAGCACGTGAAGATTTTCCTTCCAAAAGCTCACTAGCGATATTAAGGTCACCAGCGTTCTTGATTGTCCAATCCTTCTTATCAGCCTCCTCACCATCTACAAGCATAACCAAAGTGTGCTTGAATGTGTCAAGATACTGGTATAGTGCGTTTGACTCCTTTACCAATGAGTCTACGTATGGCTCCATTGGTTTAGCCTTAACAGGATTCTGATCCTTTAGAGATCCAAACTTGTACTCCAAGTTTGCATTGTTACCCTGAGCGATCTGTACGCTCTTCGTCATTGATTCGTAGATCGAGGTGTATCCGTTCAAAATCTGCGCAGACACGTTAAGTGCAAGCATCGCAGTTAGCACGAGGTACATCATGGCGATCATCTTCTGTCTCGGGGTCTCCGGACAGTTCGTAGCTCCACTCATAGATTAATACCTAAAGATTAGTTTACACTAATTACATTTAACAATTAACCACGGATAGTCATGGCGTTCAACATGTTGCCATAAACAGTGTTAAGGCTCTTCATCTGCTGTGCCAACTTCTCGATCTCAGACTTGTAAGACTCAGCTGAAGCTGCAGAAGAGTTAATAGAACCAGCAACTGTCTTAAGAGCAGTAGTTACAAGAGACATAGCCTCACCCTGCTCGTTAGCTGTCTTAGCCTGGATCTCGAACATGCTGTTGATGCTAGAGATGTTCTTGTTGATTCCGTTCATCTGATCAGCGAAGTTCTTAGAACCAGAAGATGCGCTGCTGATGCTAGCCTCGATATCCTTGTATGAGTTAACCAAAGAATCAGAAGAGTTCTTTAGGTTAGCCTGAGATGCTGCGAAAGCACCTGCAGCCTGAGAAGCTGCGTTTACGTTAGAGATATATGAGCTAGATACGTTAGCTGCCTCTGAAAGGTTAGCCAACTGAGAAGCTGTGTTACCCAACTTAGAAACACCCTCAGAAAGGTTTTTCAACTGCTCCTCAACTAGAGCCTTAGTATCAACTGTAGGGATAGAAAGTTCCTTTGAATCTCCTGCAGCAACAACTCCGTGAGCTGAACCCTCAGCACCTTCGTCATCAAGTTCTGGCCATACTAGCTCCCAGTGGTAATCCTTGTGAGGCTTATCGAAGATACCGATAGCAAACAAGATAGCCTCAGTACCCATTCCGATTGTAAGCATGACTCCAGCACCTGGCCAGTGCATGATTTTGAACAATGCTCCAACAATTACGATTGAAGCTCCTAGTGAGTAAGCAACACCTGTCATTCTTTTACCAGTAGGTGACTGCATAAATTCCATTAAACCCATTTTTCGAATATTAATTTAAGATTGTTAATAATTACGTTTTTTGTTTGAGATTTGATTAATCCATTCCAATGTAGCTTCTTACACAACGGAAACCTAGGAATGAACGGTTCTCTGTCTGGTACTCATATGTACGCATACCACACTGCAAGAAGATGCTGACATCCTTCCAGCCACCACCCTTGATAACCTTTCTACGCAATACCTCTGGATCGCTTGACTTAGCGTTGTACTCGTAGTTAGGGTTCATATCGTGTACAAATGAATAGTTAGACTCATGGTAAGCAGTTGACGTCCACTCTGCAACGTTACCAGCCATATCATACAAACCAAAATCGTTTGGTGGATATGAAGCTACACGAGATGTGATTAGATAACCGTCGTCTGTATAGTTACCACGCTGTGGCTTGAAGTTTGCCAAGAAACATCCTTTAGCTGTACGTACGTAGTAACCTCCCCAAGGGTACATAGACAAGTCCTTGCCTCCACGTGCTGCATACTCCCACTCAGCTTCTGTTGGTAGACGGAAGTCCTGAACACGTACGCCTCCATTCTTAATCTGGTAACCGTTGAATAGGTTAGTACGCCAATGACAGAATGCCTGAGCCTGCTCCCAAGAAACACCAACTACTGGGTATTCACCATATCCTGGGTGAGCGAAGTACAACTTCATGTATGGCTCGTTGTAAGCATAAGTAAAGTCACGAATCCAACAAAGTGTATCTGGATAAATGTTGATACGTTTCTTTGAGATGAAGTCTGAACGCTTCTTCAACTCCTTGTAGATTGTTTTGTTGATGATGTGACCCTGCTCATTGTAGTAAGAAGTATCCTTACGAATCATCACATCAGCACTATCCTTAGTTACACCAAGACCCTCAATGCTTCTGTTGTATGATCCACGCATTACGTCGAATTTGTTTTCCTTCTTGGCAGCCTGTATATAGTCTACCCATGAATACTGATACGACAAAATCATAGCGTTCAACTGAGGGAAGATATCAATGTCGTCTTCACCCATATAGAACATACTATCAATAGCAATCTGCTGATCTTCGTTAGGCTTCGACCAAGGAATTTCCTTCTTCCAGTTTAGAATAGGCTTTTTTAGCTCATTTCCTTTTTTGTCTTGTGTGATCTTAAACTCTTCATCAACTAAAGACAACTTCTCACGTGCGATAGAGTCGCGTACCCAGTGTACGAATTGACGATACTCTCCATTTGTAATCTCTGTCTCATCCATCCAAAATGCGTCAACAGAAACCGTCTTTGACTGTGATGTCATAGCCCAGTTTGCGTCCTGGTCGTTCTGACCAATGGTAAAGGATCCGCGCTTAATGTAAAGCATACCATAAGGAGACGGCTCTTTCCATGATTTTGAATAAACACCGACCAACTCGCCTCCTCCGTCTCCGGAGCAGCTACCGAGTAGCAATGCAATCACTGAGAAAATTAACAGCTTTTTCATGATATTTGAATTACTAATTTTATTTCAAATTTATTGTTTTATAAAATTCTTTCACTTTTGTACTTGTCTTTCTTTGAAAAATTCAAATCAAACGAGTATCTCACTACTACGTCATGTGAACCACCGGACCTTATCATTTTATTTAATGGCAACACATATCCGTATCCAATCTGCATTCCAGAAATGACTTCAAAGCTAAATGCAAATGCCATCGAGCTCCAAAACCACGAGTTCAGTGCGAATGTGAATTTTTCTTTGTATGTACAGATATTATTCATTCCTACCTGCATCGTCGAAAAATCACTTCGTACCATCAGAGATGGTCTGTACAAGAAAACCTTACTTCTTGTCCTCAACTTGTACTCTCCATATACAAGCATCGTCGGCTTCAACGCGAACTTCTTTCCTTCTACTATTTCAGCCTTGCCTGCATTCAAGTGATACATTGACACTCCGACATCGAACTTGTTTATTTTTGCCCCGACTCCGAAATTCACGTCGAAAACAATATCGTTCTGTTCCTCACTTGCACCTTCTTTGCTTAATAACGGATCCTGCAGTTTGTGGTAATCGTCTTCTCCTCCAAGTCCTGAAGAAGCTTTATCGTAATCAAAACTAAAATCCGCGAATCCTACATCCAAACCGAATGACAGGTTGCCTGTCTTTGTTTCAATTCGATGAGCATATTCCAAACCTAATCGCTGGAACTTCCAGAAACTCTCTGACTGAACAGAGAATGCGACACCGACAGCTTGATCTCGTTGACATGGCAAATGAGAGTTGAAACTGAAAAACACATCCTGCGGATGATTCTCAAATCCTGCCCATTGGGATTGAAACTCTCCCAACACGTTTGTTCTCTTGTTGCTCGCCACTAACGATGGATTAGCTCGTTCCCAATCCAAAACTGCACTCAACATATCAAGGTTGCTGAATTGCGAGTACGCAATTATATCGCTGAAAAATAGCGATATAAGCAAAATCAGCACCCTTTTTGACCCGTTCAAAACGGAATTTAAGAGCAATATTAGTTTTTTTTGCCGTAACTGACAAAAAAAATCAACGTAAAAATTCAAAAAAAATTCTCTTTTTGATTTTTTCCGTGACCAGTTAGTACTCCTCCTCATTGAAAAAGAAATCTTCATTGCTTGGGTAATCTGGCCAAATATCCTCTATACACTCGTATATTTCGCCTTCATCTTCCAACTCTTCCAAGTTTTCGATAACCTCCAATGGAGCTCCTGATCTAGATGCGTAGTCAATCAATTCATCCTTTGATGCAGGCCATGGAGCATCTTCCAATTTTGTCGCCAACTCTAATGTCCAATACATAAGCGTTTTTGTTAAGAATTAAACAACTTTACACACTCTCCTTTTAGAGAGATTGCAAAAGTATATTTTTTTTTAAGTAAAACAACTTTATTGACTATTATTTTACTAACACTTTTGCTTATTCATGCAAATTGACACCC
>Ga0307448_100063_pt1 | contig 10647 bp, 7 predicted proteins | sample GoafecBaGen2Rep2_FD_203827 | JGI IMG/M metagenome (GOLD analysis project Ga0307448, IMG submission 203827) | Metatranscriptome of enriched fungal communities from goat fecal pellet, Isla Vista, California, United States - Bagasse, Gen2, Rep 2... ... | reverse complement strand
ATACTTTGAGAGTGATGACGATGCGAATCGTGCATGGAGGATCTCCGTTTAAGGCAGATCGTACGCATTTGCACCATATCTTTGTCTCTTTGAATATGCCACATATCTTCATCACATTGTTTATTCTTTTGATTGAAGTTATTATTGTCGGGGTGTGGATGCTTTTGTTCTATATAAATCTTGACGTTACGGTTCATACAGTCCTGATTATCATTTTGTGTGCTACTATTGTGTGGGGAGTGTATGTATACTTGAATTATGTGCGTGTACACAATCCTAACAGATTTAATCGTTATGCTGATAGAATACAACGAATAAGAAAAAAACCAGACCACTTTATGGTGAGAATCAGTAATTGGTTGGATAATCCAAATAAGTTAAGAAAAATAATCGATAGAATATGAGAAAATTGTAGCTTTGTGGATCTTTAATTTGGGTTATTATATATGAAAAACAAAGTACTGCTTCAATTACTACTATCCTTTTCATGTTTTTCAAATGTGGATGCTGAAATTCACATTACGGAAATCATGACAAACAACGTGTCTACAATTGTTAGTGACAAATACAATTATGATGGTTATGTCGAGTTTTATAATGATGGTCATGATGTAGATTTGAAGGGTTGGACTGTGACTAATTTGAAGGGAGATCAGGTTAATTGGAGTGTACTGTTGGATTCATCCCATGTCTTGCCTAACGGCTATTCGATATTGTTTTTCGGCAAAGAGGAGTCAAGTAGTAGATCGGCGACACGAGTTCAGAATAATTATGCTGGAAGCGTTGGGCAGAAACTGTCTACGGATGAGGGTGTGATTACATTATCAAAAGATGGACAGAAATTGGAACTTCCTTATCCTAAGCAGTATCCGCATATTGCATATTGTGAAAATGGTTTTATGATTCCTACACCAGGAAAAATGAATGATAATTTGGTGACAACTATCTCTAACAGAGCAGCGTCGCCAAATTTTAAGAATAACAAACCTGGTTTGTATGAGAATAAGTTGAGCGTAGAACTTGGATGTGAGACAGAGGGAGCACAGATCTATTATACTTTGAATGGAGATGTCCCTACACCTGAAAACGGAAAGAGGTACGATAGCTCCATTTCAATAGAACAGACAACTGTAATACGTGCTAGAGCGTATAAGGATGGTATGTTGTTCAGTGAGACTCTTACCGGAAGCTTTATTCTTCCAGACAAGTATTATGAAGCTTGCAAAGGAGTTGGTGAGCGACTTCCTGTTGTCTCAATCTCTGCTAATAATGAGGATATATTTGGGGATATGCTTGGAATGTATGTGGAGGGAACGAATGGCATAGTATCCGGTTGCTATGATACTCCAGCCAACTATAATCAGGATTGGATGCGTTCTGCTAATTTTGAATACATCTTGGATGGAAAAGTAGTCGACAACCAGGAAGTTGAAATAGGTGTATATGGTGGATGTACAAGAATACATGTCGCTAAAAGCTTAAAAATAAAAGCAAATAAACGTTCTGGAAAATCAAAAATGCAATACGATAATTTCTTCCCAGCACGTGATTATAAGAAATATAAAAGCCTAGCATTGCGCAATGGAGGAAATGGCTATTCGTATGTCCAGCCTCGATGGAGGGATATGTTTATTCAAAGTCTTGCTGACGGAATGAATTTGGACAGACAGATGGCACAGCCAGTGGCATATTACCTTAATGGAACTTTTTATGGCATGATGATTCTTACTGAAAGGGCCAATGAGGATTATGTTTATCATAATTATGGACTTGACGAGGATGAGATTGATTTCTTAAGTGTTGGTGCTGGGTATGAATGTGAAGCGGGGACGAAAGACGCTTACAACAACATGATCGACTATGTCAGCAAAAACAATACGGCGGAAGATTTTTATGATAAGTTGGGAAGGATGATGGATATTGATGAATATATCGATTATCAGATTCTGGAACAATATATCGCAAATACAGATTGGGTCTCTAATAATATTAAGTTGTGGAGAAATAGAGATGGCGGCAAATTTCGATGGATAGTTTTTGACACTGATTTTGGGTTGTCTAAGGCAACGTCGGTAGATAAAGATATGATTAAGTTTGCCACATCAGAGAAGGGTGGGGATTCAATGTGGATATTGTTGAAGTCTTGTCTAAATAACGAAGATTTCAGATGGAGATTTCTTGATCAGTATTTAGATAGGATTGAAAATCAGTTTGCTGAAGAAAAGATTGACTCTAAACTCGACTCTATTTGGGATTTGACAAGGCTTGATATGTGCGCTACAATCAAGAATGCTGCGTTTTTAGGAGCTCCTGGAAACCCGACTGTTTATGATGAGACTGTTGAGCTGATGCGATCGTTCGCAAAGGAGAGGAAGGTATATGTCATCGACCAGTTGAAAAAAGAATTTGGTTTGGGAGATGATACTGTGACTATAAAGATTAGAACCGTCTTCCCTAATGACGAAACTCCTGATTTCAAATTCCTTATCAACAAGAGAGAGATCAATTCTTTGAAATACAACACTTGGAGATATTCCGGTGAGAGAATGAAGATTGAACCAATCATACCTGCTGGTTATAAAATTCAGCGATGGGCCATCAATGATACTATTGTGAGAAACGACAACAATGGCAAATATTTAAGTGATGTGTTGGTCACTACCGCAAAAACAAAAGAATTAAAGGTCACCATGTATTTTGAATACGACAATGATTGTGTTATGCCGATGGATCTTTATTTGAATGAGGTTTGTGCTTCCAATACAACAGTTGTTGATGAAAAAGGAAATGCGTCTGATTGGATAGAAATATACAATGGCGGAGATAGAGACATTGATTTGGCGGGAATGATGGTCGAAAATGTTAGCAAGGCTGTAAAATGCACGATTCCAAGAGGCTTTGAAGAGACAGTTGTCCCTGCCCATGGATATAAACTACTTTGGGCTGACAAGAATCCAGACAGAGGCCCATTACATTTGAATTTTAAACTTAGCGCAACTGTTTCAGAAACCATTAAATTGTCATATGTTTATAGAGACAGTGAATTCGATTTGAGTGCAATGGTTTATGTACCTCATGGACCGAACGAGTCGTTTGGACGTGTCTCTGATGGACTTTCTGATGTTGGTATATTTGAAAAATGTGTGGATTCCGAAGGAAAGGAGGTATTTACCTCAACCCCTCTTGCTGCTAATGGTAGTATGACTTGTGAGAGTGGCATTGTGGAAGAGATTCAGGCAGACGATTCTGATATTCATATTTACACCCATGGTAGAATGGTGGTTTTGCAAAATATGAATATTGGAAGTATGGTGGAAGTATATTCTATATTGGGAGCTATTGTTGCTAAGAAGACAGTTGATTCTGATGCAGTGAGCATCATTGTCCCTGCTCCTGGAATATATATTGTTAAGGTTGGATCAGAATGTAGGAAAATTGTTGTCGAATAACAAATTGATTGAAAATTAACAAAGATAAGATGTCAACATCGAAAAACAAAATGCGTAGCGTAGTGAGTTTTATTTCACTATGTTTGAAAAAAAAGCTTTGGTTTATTGCCTCTGTTTTTTTGAGTGGATTTGTTGCAATTGCTTATTTGTATGTCGCTCAACCACAATACACAAGAGAGGCTCAATTGCTGATTAAGGAGGAATCGAAAAATCGTACTACATCGGTTTCTGATTTAAATGCGATTACCGACCTTGGTATTTTTTCAAGTGCGACCAATGTAAATAATGAACTCTCTAGAATCCAGAGTCAGACTTTGATTGGAAATGTGGTGAAAAGACTACATCTTGATGTGGATTATATGAGAATGGAACCATTTAGGAAGAGAGCTCTGTATGGTCAGAATAATCCTATTGTAGTCGAGATATTGGGACTTGAGGAGAATGAACCATGTGAGTTTGAGTTGATACTTGATTCTGCTTCGGTTATAAAATATGCAAAGGGTCATGCACAGACGGAATTAGTGAATAAATCTGATATTGATGATACTATGTATGATGCAGATAGCACTGATGTGGATTCTCCAGATAGCATATTGAATATCTCTGATACTAAGAAAGCTGAAGTAGAATTAGAAAAACCACGATATACTATCAGAAATCTGAAAATTGGAAAGAAAAAGATAGAAAATGAGTTCGATGGCAGATTTGAAACTTCTATAACTGTTCATAATAAGGTACGTGTACTTGTTTCTCATAATATTGACTATAAAGGTTATGGTACGGAAAAAATTAATGCAAAATTTCCAGAACATATCTTCATTGTCAGGAGAGGACTTGTGAAGGATGTCGAATTCTGTAAGCAAAAACTCCGTGTCAATCTTGTCGACAAGAAATCAACGATATTGAATTTGAGTTATCAGGATGGGGATGCTGAAAGAGCAGAGGATTTTTTGATAGAGCTTGTTGAGGCTTACAACAAAAATTTGCTTGAGGGAAAAAACAAAATAGCTGAAAGTACAAGTCAATTCATCAATGATCGTCTGTCGCTTATCGAACGTGAACTTGGAAATGTGGACGAGAACATCAGTGCTTACAAAAGTAAAAATCTTACTCCTGATGTAGGTGAGGTTGCAAAACTCCATTTGGATAAGGCTAGTATGGCGAGCGACAAGAGGACTGAACTAGATGCTCAACTAGCAATGCTGGAGTATATTCGTGATTTTATCGCTACCAATAAGAGTAAAGACTTTTTGCCTGCCGTTACGAATATTACTAACTCTGTGATTGAGAAAAGTATTGAGGATTACAATTCTCTTCTTGTGAAAAGAAATTCGCTTGTGGCAAACAGTAGTGAAAAGAATCCTATGGTTGTATCTCTTGATCAGAATCTGGCGGATCTCGCTAAGGGAATACTTATCAATATTGATAGCCAAATAGACGCTCTTGACACTCAAATCCTTAATTTGAGAAGGACGGAAGCTAAGAGTAAAGCGAAGATTGCAAGCAGTCCAAGTCAGACCAAATATCTTCTTGGTGTGGAGCGTCAGCAGAAAGTCAAGGAGGCTCTTTACTTATTTTTGCTTCAGAAGCGTGAGGAAAATGAGCTGAGTCAGGCATTCAGCGCATATAATAATCAGATAATCACTCAGCCTACTGGCAAACTTGAGTCAACAAGCCCAATCAAGAAGAATATATTGATAGTAGCTTTGTTACTTGGTATTTTGTTCCCTGCTGCTGTAATTTGGATAATGGAGTCGATCAAAGGCCGTATCTATAAGGCGGAGGACCTTGATGATCTGTTGCCGAAATTTATTGGAGAGATCCCGTATGATAAAAGTAAGGTTGGAAAAGTTGTCGTCGCGGCTGATAGACGGGATGATACCAATGCTGCATTCAGAAAAGTCAGGACAAATCTTGAGATAATCATTGGAGACGGTAATAATGCGAATTCTGTGATGGTCAGTGCATTGCACGAGAATAGTGGCAAGGATTTTGTAGCTGTCAATCTTGCCAAAGTGTTTGCATTGAAGAAGAAACGTACAATATTTGTTGATTTTGATGTGAATAGTACGGTTTTTGGCAAAAATATGGCTAAAAATGAATACGGGGGTATTTACGACTATCTGGAAGAGAGTAAGCCTTCCTTGCAGAATTATATCATTCAGATATCCGATGATGATAACCTGTTTGTTATTCCTGTAGGAAAAGCGCCAAACAATCCTTCAGATTTACTTAATGAAACAAAGTTGCAGTCGCTTGTAAATTTCTTAAAGGCAGGTTTCGACGTGGTGATTCTCAACTGTCCGTCTTCTGTAGACGATTCGGCAAGTGAGTTGATAGGAAAACTTGTTGATCATACTGTATTTGTATTGAATACAGAATCGACAAGAGCAAAGGATACAAATTTACTTCGTAGTTATATAGAAGAAGATAAGTTCAATGGAATCTCGTTGATATTAAACCGAAAGGCCGAATAAAGGCGAATTTTGACACAAAAAAACACTCAGCCGTACAAATCCGCGACTGAGTGTTTTTTGTTTTTTCTGCAGGCCTTAAAACGGTTGTTTCCCGCATCAGTGTCCCTGTTTGATTATTTGTGTTTTGCGACAATAATACTCCAGTAATGTTTGTAGGTGGATTTGGCGTTGTAGGCGTAACCTATGCCTATATCAGTGCAATTGCTGCTCCAATTGGATATACCTAATAACGAAGCACGGTGCCCGGCAGACGAGTTGTCTGCACCACTGTCATAAACCAATTGCTTTACAGTCGCCTCTGCAGTGGAATTCCCAGCCGCAATATTTTCGAAATAATTGTCTGATTTGTTTTTCCTCCAGCTTTCAGGGATATCGTATCCGGCCTCGTACATGTAGTAATTCACTCCGTATCCGTTGGGATTGGTATGGCTGAAGTAATTGTTGTTTGCCATATCTTCAGCTTTATCCTGTGCCACTTTTGCAAGAGCATCGTCCCAGTTTAAAGCGTTGCGTGCCTCCACACCGGAGAGGTCGACTCCCATATTGGAAGAGTAGACCGACGGATTTTTTCGAATGTCATTAATCAGATTGAAGGCTTTTTTTGCTTCTGAATTACTTTTTTCATCAATTTTGCCATTAGGTTGGTTCTCTGTCTCGTCATTGGCAGATTCGCAGGAACACATCAATAATGAAAGGCTTGTAGCCATTAAGATCGTTTTGTTCATAAGCAGGTTGTATTAAATGAAAAAGGCAAGCGTTGTCTCACTTGCCTTTTATATAATTTGTAATTATCACTTACATTTGGAACAACAGACGAGTCAATTTGTCTGACGCTATCTCTTTCTTGTTTTTGTTTGTTTTACTTGCAATGATTACGTTCATTCTATCTATGCATTCAGACACCATTACGTCTTCTGCATCTGTTCCTGAAATAGGATGAACTCCGTATTTGCCTGAAACTTGTCCGCCGGCGTAACTTCTTACCACACCGCCAAACTCAAGCATGCCAACTATACCTCCTGCCACATATCCTGATGCGGTGACATCTCCTACAAAATGGCAGTCGGCGATTCCTCCGTAGCTTGCGCATCCAACGATACCTCCAACATAAGAGTCTCCGTTAACATTTCCGCTGACTTTGCAGTCTGAAATGAATGTGCGGTATGCGTATCCACAGATTATGCCTACATTGCGTTGACCAGTGACTTGCTCTGTTACGATTGTGACACTTTTGATCGTTGAGTTTTTTGCGTATCCGAACAGACCGACGTTGTCCGCATTTTCTGTTTTGCCAATGCCACAGCATGTGATTGTATGGCCATTGCCGTTGAATGTACCGATGAACGGATACTCTTCGGAACCGATTGGAGATAGATGATCGTTATTGATTGATATATCACTATCCAATGTCACTACTAGTGGAGATATCAATGTGTCATTGATATGAAATTTTCCGCTATTATAATCATTCACAAAAGAGGTAAACTCTTCTGAATTTGTGATTTTTAAGATCATTTCAGAATTCGTCTCCTTTTTGTTACTGCAACTTTGCGTTATCAACGCAAATGCTACTAAAAGCATTGCTAATAATCCCCTATTAATCATTATCAAGATAATTAAATGCTTATACTAAAATCTATTGTTACCCGTTTTGCATCATTGCTATGATGCTGTATCCATAAAAGCCCATTGTAAAGCCAAATGCATATGCAAAAGCAAAACTCATGAATGAAACTTTTCTGTAGTACATTAAGAAAAATCCTAATGCACCTAACAAAAGTAGTAAAAATGCAACAACATACAAGATATTATCAAAGAAAAATACAAGTGCCGTCCACTCAATCATCAAATGTAGGGTGTTCCCGACCAAGAATGCGAGCCCTACTGTTGTCCCGCTTATGTATATTCTGTTGCCGAATGCAATCTTGTTTATCATCGCCAAGACTGACAGCATCATGTATGTTATCGCTGTCATAAGCACTCCAAGCTGGTAGAATTTGGGCACATAGATCATGTTTAGCAGGAATGCAAAAATTACAATGGCACAACTGTAGAACAGATTCTGAACCACCATGTTGTCTTTCGACGTGATTTTGGAGACTCCCCAGTTTATTAAAATCACAATCAAAGTCCATCCTATCAGTATCGAATAGACGGCTATCTGGAGAAATTGTGGATAATATGATTCTGCTATAGTCAGACAGATCTGTGACCATCCTCCTATTAGAGCAATGTGGCGGGCAATGTTGTGCCGCCACGACAAACATATTATAACAAACCAAAATAGGTTGATTAGAATGGGAGATGTATATGCTTCCATTGGATCTAAATTTCTTTTCTAAATTGAGCTTTCGGAATACCCAACTGATCGCGGTATTTGGCGATTGTGCGTCGTGCGAGTGAGAATCCTTTCTCTTTCATATATTCCACAATCTGTTGGTCGGACAATGGTTTCCTCTTGTCTTCTTCCTCTATACATTTCAAGAACAGATTCTTCAGTTTGGCCATGCTGTGAACCTCTCCCTGGTCTGTCTCTACAGATTCTGTGAAGAAATGTTTCAGCGGGAAGACGCCGAAATCTGTCTGGACATATTTATTGTTGCAGACACGTGAGACGGTGCTGATGTCAAATCCTGTATCGTCGGCTATTGTCTTCATGATCATCGGCTTGAGCTCCTCGTCATCGCCAGTCTCAAAGAATGCCTTTTGCCGTTTGATGATAGCAGTCATCACTTTGGTCATTGTTTCGGTACGTTGCTGCACCGCTGAGATAAACCATTTTGCCGCGTCCACTTTCTGCTTTATGAAAAGAGCCGCCTCTTTCTGAGCACGTGACTGGTTCTTTCTGTTGTTGGCATATTCTTCTAGCACAGTGGCGTAATGGTTGTTGAGCTGAAGGGTAGGGGTGTTGGCTTGATTAAGTGTCAACACTAATTCTCCATCTTCGTCGTGCACGTTGAAATCCGGAACGATCACAACGGAATTGTCCATAAGTATGTCACTTGTGTGGCATGGTTGTGGATTGAGTTTTTTCAGTTCCGCCACGGCATTCTGCACCTCCTCTTCTGTCACACCAAGTGCTTTTTGTATCTTGTCGAAACGCTTGTCTTCTATAGCCGCGTAACACTCTTCCAATATCCTTATCGCAAGAAGTACGGCATCAGACGGATTGTCTATCCTTTTGAGCTGGAGGATCAGACATTCACGTATATTTCTCGCTCCCACACCGGCAGGCTCGAGTGATTGCACAATGGAGATGGCTTCCTCCACTTGTGCCTCTGTCACCATTTTCGACGCGATGAATATGAAGTCGTCGACAATGGTCTCGGTGTCTCTTTCCAGATATCCTCTTGGATTGAGGCATCCTATGACGTATAATGCTATGTTTTTTATCTCTTCAGAAACGTGTGGAAGCAGATTGAGTTGCTTTCGCAGGTCTTCAAGCACACTTTCATCCGCCTGGAAACTCATTTCGGGGCGTCGTTCCTGTTCGGTCATGTCATTGTATTGGTAAGACGGAATATCGTCCGCGCTCACGTAATCGCCTAAAGTGAAGTCGTCGTTGTTCCCGTCGTCGTAGTCCAATCCATTGTCGTCGTCGCCCCCGTTTCCATTGTCATCATCAAAATCATCCTTGTCGGACTTTTTCTCGTTGTCGAATTCATGATCGTCGTTGACTTCAAGTGCAGGGTTCTCTTCAATCTCTTGCTCCACACGCTCGTTGAACTCAAGCGTGGATTGCGTGAGAAGCTTCATCACCTGAATCTGTAGAGGTGACAGTTTGAGCTGCTGTTGCTGCTGTATGGTTAACGACTGACCTGACATAGCTGTCAAATATTTTCTGCCAAATACTTTTGTGTATTATCCCAAAGTTGCGACCACTCTTCTCTCGTGTATATATCGGCTGGAAACTGTTCGATTTTGCAGTCGTGATATACCATTCCTGTGGTCTGTGGACGGTTTGATAACAAGTAGAGTGCTGTTTCCGCCCCTTTTTCTGGAGTGCGGACAAACGGACTTAAAAAAACATCTGCTATACCTTCAAACCATTTGCCTTTCGTGATCATCACCGTGTTGACGATGCCTGGATCTACCGCGTAGACGGAGATGTTTGAATTGTCATACTTGCGTGCCAGGTGCTGGGTATAGGCGTAGAGTGCGAGTTTGGAGCTTGCGTATCTGCGGAATCTGTTGAACCTGTCTTCCGGGTGGAACGGGTCGCCAGATATAGTGCCCCAGCGTATTGATGACACCATGTTCAGTATTTTCGCATCGTGAGCCAATGATCGCTGTAAACGTTCGATCAGACGGACATTGCCAAGATAGTTGACAGCCATGGACATATCCACGTCTTCCTTGTTTTGGCTTTCATACTGGCACAGGACGCCGGCATTGCATACAAGTTCAGTGACGATGTAGCATTTCTGCTCGATTATCTCAGCGAATTTGTTGATGGAGCGTTTGTCAGCCAGATCAAGCATTATAGATTCGATAGTGCTGTGAGGGTAGGCAGACTTAAGTTCACCCAGCAGGACTTTGGATTTAGCCAAACTTCTGCAAGCGATGATCAAATGTTTGCCTTGGCGTGCGACCTCTTCTGCGACCACTCTGCCGATTTTTCCAGTCGCGCCAGTAACTATACTTACCCTACTACTCATCTACAAGGTTGATTAATAGTCTTTTATTGACATTGTCTGCCGATTGAATCAGCAATGTCGTCT
>Ga0307448_100061_pt1 | contig 10706 bp, 10 predicted proteins | sample GoafecBaGen2Rep2_FD_203827 | JGI IMG/M metagenome (GOLD analysis project Ga0307448, IMG submission 203827) | Metatranscriptome of enriched fungal communities from goat fecal pellet, Isla Vista, California, United States - Bagasse, Gen2, Rep 2... ... | reverse complement strand
AGAACATTTATAATTCATACGGATATGGAATCGATTACAAATATATTCTCAACTGACATCATCAATTTTGCTGTTGTTGCTCTGATGTCACTGGTGATCGGGTTATCACAGAGAAAACTATATGAAAAAAACAGCGATATATTGCACACTTTCGGTTCGGACAGAACTTTCACTCTGATTGGAATACTTGGTTATGTGCTTTATGTGATAGGAAACGGAAGTCTCACTCCTTTCCTATATGGCGGAGCAACATTGTCTTTGCTCCTCAGCATCGCGTATGCCCACAAACTATTAATACGTCAGCGTACAGGAATCACGTCGATCATGATCGCCTTGATCACCTATTGCATCGCTCCGATTATATATGTGTCGTCCATCACGCTGGCTATCCTCGTGGTCGTCACTGTGCTTGTCTTGGCGGAAATGAAAGACAAATTCACCGAGTTTACAAAGAAGATGAACGATGAGGAGTTTATCAACCTTGCCAAATTCCTTATCATCGCAGGCGTCATCCTTCCTATCCTTCCTAACAATGAGTTGATTGAGGGAACTGGTCTGACACCATACACAATATGGCTTGCCACCGTCGTCATCTCAGGAATTTCATATATCAGCTATCTGGTGAAGAAATATCTGTTTCCCAACGGAGGCGTCATCATCACAGGTATTCTTGGCGGAATATACAGCAGCACAGCCACATGCATCATATTGTCGAAGAAAGCGAAGGATCATTCAGGTGATTTGAAGGAATACATCGCGGCTATCTTCTGCGCCATCACAATGATGTATTTCAAGATATTTATCCTTTTAGGAATCTTCAACTATAATCTGATGCTCAAATACTGGTATCTGTTTGCCATCATGATCGTGGTATCTGCCGTTGTAGCATACTTCTTCTATCGTCAGAAGCCAAAGGCAGGAAAGAATGGCTCAGACACAAAAATTGAGGAAGAGGAGGAGAAGAATCCGTTGGAATTCAAAGTCGCCATTCTTTTCGCTATCCTATTCATAGCATTCACGTTGGTGACAACTTACGCTTTGGTTTATTTCGGCGACAGCGGATTACGCATACTTTCAATCATAGTTGGTGTGACGGACATCAATCCGTTCATCATCAACCTGTTCCAGACCCAGCACAACGTGTCTGACGCACTTCTGATCCTTGCCACATTCCAGGCGATCATAAGCAACAACGTCGTCAAAATGCTGTATGGAATATTCTTCTCAGGCAAAAAACTGTTGAAGGATCTTTGCATAGGATTCGGAGTCATTTGCGCGTTCAACATCCTGCTTCTGATCATAGCGTTGTAAAAATTGGAGGTTTTTAACCCGTATAAACAAAAAAATAAGTAATTTTGCAGAAAATAAAACAATTAAAGATGAGCGACAAGAGATATGCTATGCGTGGAGTGTCGGCTGGAAAGGAAGACGTACACAACGCAATCAAGAACATCGACAAAGGTATTTTCCCTAAAGCATTCTGCAAAATCATCCCAGATATCTTAGGAGGAGACGCGGAATATTGCAACATTATGCACGCCGACGGTGCAGGAACGAAGTCATCGTTAGCTTATATGTATTGGAAGGAGACGGGAGATTTGTCAGTGTGGAAAGGCATTGCGCAGGACGCATTGATCATGAACATCGATGATCTTCTTTGCGTAGGTGCGACAGACAACATCTTGGTGTCATCTACAATTGGAAGAAACAAGCTATTGGTTCCAGGTGAGGTGATCAGCGCCATCATCAACGGTACAGATGAGCTACTTGCAGAGCTACGTGAGATGGGTGTAGGTGTATACGCCACAGGTGGAGAGACAGCGGATGTAGGTGATTTGGTACGCACAATCATCGTCGACAGCACAGTCACTTGCCGTATGAAACGCAGCGACGTTGTCAACAACGCCAACATCAGACCAGGTGACGTGATCGTCGGTTTGGCAAGCTACGGCCAGGCAACATACGAGAAGGGATACAACGGAGGTATGGGAAGCAACGGTTTGACTTCCGCACGCCACGACGTCTTCTCAAAATATTTGGCTGAGAAATATCCAGAAAGCTACGACAAAGCCGTTCCAGAAGAGTTGGTTTACTCAGGCGGATTGAAGCTTACAGATAAAGTTGAGGGATCCCCTATCGACGCAGGAAAGTTGGTTTTGTCTCCAACACGTACATACGCTCCAGTCATCAAGAAAGTGTTAGACGAATTGCGTAGCGAGATCCACGGAATGGTACACTGCTCTGGTGGTGCCCAGACTAAGATCCTTCACTTCATAGACAATCTGAGGGTAGTAAAAGACAACATGTTTGATGTTCCGCCATTGTTCAAGACAATACAGCAGCAGAGCAACACTGATTGGGCTGAGATGTACAAGGTATTCAACATGGGACACCGTATGGAGATCTATCTCGACAAGAAGAATGCAGACAAGGTGATTGAGATTTCTAAGTCGTTCGGCATCGACGCGAAGATCATCGGACACTGTGAGGAGTCTTCAAAGAAAGAGTTGATTATCAAGAGTGAGTTCGGAGAATTCCGTTACTAATAAAGCATAGTGGAGACGTGGGGCGCATTTCCACGTCTCTATTTTTTAAACTCATTCATTTCCAACACCATCCATTATAGTTGGGACAAATATTAAAGATTGAGTGTTAAAATTGAAGAAACACACATTTTAACAAAAATTATATGATTTTTTGGGGGAGAAATATGAAAAGCCCAAAATTTTTAATAATTTTGCAAACAAATAAAGGGAATAATTAACACAAAAATTTAATAAAATATGGGAACAGATGCATAATATCAAAAAAGTATTCAACTTCACTAGAATATATTTAGGTAGTTGTTTGGGTACTACAGGATCAATATGTTCTATTGCAGGATTAGTAATGTGTTTTAGTAACAACAAAACAGCTATAATAATTGCGTTAACGATTGTTATTTTATGTCTACTCATCATTGTTTTTCAGATAATAAGAGTAATCAACAAGTTTATTGATGAGAATTCCTCTGAAGATTATAAGCGAATATCCACTTTTCTAATCTTCAAATCCAACGATGGAGTGAAATCCACATTTGAAGTTTACCGCACAATACAATGCAAAAGGTTGTTTCTCACAGAAATACCATATAATTTCAAATGGACAGGTGCGATTCCACCTAAAATCGAATCAGTATCACAAAAGATTAGTCCTCTGATCCACAACGAAAACAAAAATGAATGGGATACGGCGAAAATAACATTCAATCACCCATTAAAATACAATGATTGTACAGTAATCAGTATAAAAACAACCAATGAAGACACTGACAACACAGCCAAGCCATGGATAAGTTCAAGACTCGACACACCTATTGAAGTGCTCGGTTTTAGAGTTTTATTGTCTTACAAAAGCAATGAATACGCAAAGCCCGCATATTTCGAAAGGAAAAAGATCGTGTCTCAAATAGATGGAGATTTCGAGTTCATTGAATCCGTGGAATTTGACAAAGATCATAAACTATACTATCATACAAAGACCAATCCAGAGCCAGGCTATATTTATAGGTTGAGGTGGGAAAAATAAGTCGGACACAAACGGATAAATTCTCTGAAATTGACAGAATATGAATTGGAATGACGTCATAGTTTTACTGCAGGCAAACGCAGATAATGATTACCGAGATTTCTCAATCAAACTGAGTCCCGGTGTGACAGCCATGTATGGTGTGAGATTGCCAATTCTCAAGCAGATAGCGAAAGATGTATGCAAAGGAGATTGGAAGTCGACGCTGATGGAGGCAAAAGACGACAGCATCGAAGAGCTGATGATCCAAGGCTACATCATCGGTTTTGCAAAAAGCGACTACAACACATTAATCAAATGTGTCGAGACGTTTGTCAAGAAGATCAAAGTATGGAGTGTATGCGACACCACCGTCGCAACATTCAAATTCGTGCGGAAAGAAAAAGAGAAGACATGGGATTTCCTTGACTTTTACGTTAAAGACGCTGATGTATGGAACCGTCGTTTCGCAGCAGTGATGATGCTCAGCCATTTCGTCGACGAGGAATATATCGACAGAGTGTTGGAAAGACTCTCAACCATGTCGCCGACAGGTTATTACGCTGAAATGGGAATAGCGTGGGCTATCCAAGGATGCTACTCCAAATTCCCAGAAAAGACAAAAGCGATCTTAGAAAAGAATATTTTGGCAAAAGAGGTGCAGAACAGGGCTATTCAAAAAATATGCGAGTCGCTCCGCACTTCAAAAGAAGAAAAAGAATATCTACGGACACTAAAATCATAAAGGAATGAAAAAGTTCAGATTCGTCATTCTCGGAGCAGGAAACATTGCCGAGAAATTCGCTGATGCAGTCAGCCTTATCAATGATTGTGAAGTTGCGGCTATAGGAAGCAGAAGTGCGGAAAGAGCAGAGGCTTTCGCGAAGAAATTCAATATAGAAGCATCTTTCGGCAACTATGAAGAGATGTTGGACACAATCCATCCGGACGCCGCCTATATCGCGACAACACACAATACACATGCCAAGCTGATCAAACTTTGTATTGGCAAAAACATTCCCGTGATATGCGAGAAGACAATGTGTATGAACGCGAAAGAGGCAGAGGAGGTTTGCTCACTAGCAAAAGAGAAGAAGACTTTTCTCATGGAGGCTATGTGGAGCCGATTCCTTCCAGCTGTAAAGAAAGCTAAAGAGTGGATTGCGGAAGGTAAGATTGGCAAACCTGTGATGGCTCAGCTCCAGATTGGCAACAGATACCAGTTTGCGGCCGACAACCGTTTCTTCAGCAAAGAGTTAGGTGGAGGAGCCGCACTCGACCTTGGAGTATACGGATATCAGATCACCACTTTCCTTGTAGGTGAGGATGTGAAAGATGTCAATTGCCAGGCAAGATATTCATACACAGGCGTCGACACAACAGACCATATATCCATGCGTGCAGGCGACTGTCTGATAGACATCACAGCGACAATAGAAACAAAGATAGACGAGAACCTTATCGTCTACGGAGAGAACGGAAAAATCATACTGCCACATTCCCAATGGGCCGACGAGTGTATTTACGAAAGCACAGACGGCATAAAAGTTGTTTTCAGCGACAATGAGACGAAAAACGGTTTTGTCGGAGAAATACAAGAGACAATCAAATGTGTGCAGGAAGGAAAACTTCAAAGCGACATCGTCCCACATTCTTTGACAATCAACTGTGCAAAGGTATTAGATATGATAACACAGAAATAAAAAAAACGAGTGTCCACCGTCAAACGATGGACACTCATCTTTTATAGTCATTTCCAAAAGAGGAAAACGTAATCACATAAACGAATCAAATTCGTAATCCTTTTTAGATCGGTATGCCAAACCTGTGACAACTGCAAGAACCTCATCATTCTGATTCTTCACTTTAATATCACAATATGGCAATTTATAATGGTTCACCACCTCCGCACACTCTGCATAAAGGTGGTCTCCCAACTGTGCGGATTTGACAAACGTGATGGTATTGGAAATACCCAACGACAATATGCCATGACAATTGGCGACAGCCGCAAACGCAAGGTCAGCCAAAGTATACATCACCCCACCCTGACAAACTCCTGCAGCGTTCAAATGACATTCTTTCACTATCAGCTCTGCACATGCATAACCTTCACGAACTTCCGTCAGTTGAGCACCTATATTCTGAGCAAACTTGTCGCTACTGTTTAGTCGTTCAAGCAACGTCGCCATTAATGATTCTTTTTAAATGATTCAATTCGCTCCTTGAACAAAGGCTCCTGCTCCTTCTTGAAGAACGATGTGCAGATACGTACACCCTGCTCATTAGATCCCATAGTATCCAATGGGAACACAGCGATTCCGTAGTACATCAATTCACGAGTCAACTCCAAATCATTCATGTTAGGATATTGGACTGTGAAGTAGAAACCATCAGCCAATGGAGCACCCATATCGTTGTCGTAAACCAAATAGAATCCATTTGAAAGAAGCACATCCTTCATGAATTTTGCACGACGTCCATACTCCTTAACATCATCCAAGAAGTTGTAACGTCCTTCACAAGCAGCCTCCATCAAAGCAGACATCGCATGCTGTACACTGTGTGTAGTTCCACTTGACAATGTGTACATCAAACGGTTGCAGAAGAAGTTACCGAACTCTCCCACTCCAAACTTGTCTGCCAATGGCTTGTAGACACGCTTATACAGTTTATTGCTGATACAAGTGACACCGATTCTCTGTCCGGCATAAGAGAATGCCTTCGAACCAGAAATCCACAAAACATAGTTGTCTGTATATTTAGCCACAGTAGCCTGATAAGGAGCCTCGTAAGGATGAGACAAATCACGACGGAAATCCATCGCAAAATAAGCCAAATCCTCCAAAACAATCACATCATACTTATCTGCCAAACCAGCGATTCCTTTCAATTCCTCCTCTGTGAAGCAAACCCATGATGGATTATTAGGGTTTGAATAGACAATCGAGTTGATGTTTCCTGCAGAAAGGATCTCCTCAAGCTTCTTGATCAACGCGTCGCCACGGAAATCATGGATATCCAAACCGATATGATTCAATCCAATGACATCACACTGTGTAGTCTGAACTGGGAATCCAGGCTGTATGAACAGAACTGTATCTTTCTTTGTGCCAGCACAAGCATGGTGAATTGCCATAAAAGACGCGAATGTACCCTGCATACTACCTGTAGTAGGGATACAACAAAGAGGATCGATATCAACGCCTATGAATGCCTTAACAAACTGAGACGCAGCATTCTTGATACGTGGTATACCACCATTAGGAGGATAAATTGTCGCACAACCATTTGCCAACGCCTCCTGCTCTGCCTTCAATGCAATCTCTGATGGTTTCAAACCAGGGACACCCATCTCAAGATGAATGATCTGCTGTCCTGTCTTCTCCTCCAACAAACGCGACAACGCTTGAATATCACGAATTGTCGCATGTGAGAAATCACCCAATGCCATCGAATTAATGGCATCTGTCACTATTTGATAATCTAATGGTGTATTCAAAACCTTTGATTTTTAGTTATTAATTAGGGGAGCAAAACTGCTCCCCCAACTTTTCAATTATTAATTCTTAAACACACGTTTGTCGTTAACATGCTTTGCCTTACCTGTAGAACGTTCAATACTTCCTGGAGGCAAAATATGGATATTAGGCTTGATACCGACAAGACTCACGATACGGTCGTAAAGAGGCTTGATAAATGGCATCTGCTTAGCTGGGTTAGGAGAATAGAACTCCTCACGAAGCTCAACATCCAAATCGAATGTATCCTCGTTGTTCTTACGATCAACAGTGATGAAGTAGTATGGAGTGTAAGTAGGGAACTCAGTCAAAACTGTTTCGATCTGAGATGGGAACACATTCACACCACGGATGATCATCATATCATCTGAACGGCCCAAAATACGGTCCATACGAACAGCTGTACGACCACACTTACATGGCTCGTAGATCAAACGAGTCAAATCACGAGTACGGTAACGAAGGATAGGCATAGCCTCCTTGCACAAAGATGTGAAAACCAACTCACCAAACTCACCTGGAGCGACAGGCTCCAATGTGTCTGGATTGATGATTTCAGGGAAGAACATATCCTCCCAAAGGTGTGTACCGTTCTGGCACTCACACTCACCACCGACTCCAGGTCCTGACATCTCAGTCAAACCATAGATATCGATTGCTTTGATACGAAGTTTATCCTCCAACTCCTTACGCATTCCCTCTGTCCAAGGCTCAGCACCGAAGAAACCGACACGAAGTTTCAAATCCTCAATGTTAACCTTATCACTCTTCTCAATACACTCAGCCAAATGCAAAGCGTATGAAGGAGTACAGCAAAGAACTGAAGTACCGAAATCCTTCATCAACATGATCTGCTTCTCTGAATTACCGGCAGAGATAGGCAACTGAACAGCTCCACGCTTGTTTGCTCCATCATGAGCACCCAAACCACCTGTGAACAGACCGTAACCGTAAGCCACCTGAACAATGTCACCATGACCGACATTACCAGCAGCCAACACACGAGCGACACCTTCTGACCAATTTGCGATATCATTGTCAGTGTAAGTATCAACCACAGGTTTTCCTGTTGTACCGGAAGAGGCATGGATACGGCGCACATCTGTCATTGGCACTGCCTGCAATCCAAAAGGATACTCATCACGAAGATCATGCTTTGTAGTGAAAGGCAATTTATTAATATCGTCAATGCTTTTGATGTCCTCTGGCTTAACTCCAAGTTCATCCATTTTTCTTCTGTAGAACGGAACCTTATCATAACAAGTCTTCACTGTTTTGATAAGACGCTCACTCTGTAATTTGCGCATGTCCTCACGACTCATGCACTCTATTTCCGGATTATGTATCATTTTTGTGATTTAATGAATATTAGATTTTATTTTTTCGACGCTTCAACACCACGGTCGAAAGCTCTCAAGTTAGCTTCAACAACAGCCTCACCCTTACGAGCGAATATCACACTGACAGCCTTACGCAACTGCTCAATACTCAACACCTCGATATAAGGAGCAGCCATTCCCAAAAGCACCATGTTGGCACTCTTTGCGCTCTTCAACTCCGCAGCGATAGCCTCGATATCAAGCTGAACGTTTGGCAACGAATTCAACTCACTCTTCAAAGCTTCTTCATCAGGATAGTTAGGAATGTTGACAAAAGACTTGTTGCTTGTCACGATCATTCCATCTGGTCTTAGATAAGTGATATAACGAAGTGCCTCCATTGGCTCCATGCTGATGATGACGTCAGCCTCACCTGTAGGAATCTGGTCGCTCCAGATTGGCTCTGTAGACAATCTAAGATTACTCTGAACATCTCCTCCTCGTTGGCTCATTCCGTGAACCTCAGCCTGCTTCAAATTGATACCAGCCTCAGTAGCAGCCTCACCTATGATAGTTGCGATAGAAAGGATTCCCTGACCTCCTACTCCGCAAAGTATAATATCCTTTTTCATTTCTTACTCTTATTTATTATTTTGCTTAGCACGTTCACGGGCATGGCGTGCTGCCACCTGAATACATTCACGACGTGGGATAATGACACTCACTCCCTTATAATTGATCTCCTCACGCAAAATCTGTGTGATCTCTGGCATATTCTTTGGCAATGGAACAACCACACGGACATGATCCGGATCGACACCCAAACCAAGACAGATAGCCTCATACTTGTTCAAGCCGGCGCTATCCTGTCCTCCTGTCATACCTGTTGTCAAATTGTCGCTGATGATAATAGTGACGTTGCTGTTGTCGTTCACAGCATCCAACAATCCCGTCATACCGCTATGTGTGAAAGTAGAGTCGCCAATCACAGCGATTGCTGGCCAAAGTCCTGCATCAGCAGCACCCTTAGCCATTGTGATGCTGGCACCCATGTCGACGCAACTTGCCAAAGCCTTGAATGGAGGCAATGCACCCAATGTATAGCAACCGATATCACCGAATACACGTGCATTCTCATACTCCTTAACAACTTCACCCAAAGCTGTATAGACATCACGGTGTCCACAACCCTGACACAACTGAGGTGGACGACCAGCCAAATTCTTTGCAGGCTTGAACAAAGGATTGTTCTCCTTACCTAATCCTAAAGAAACATTATCAGGATTCAACTCTCCTGTACGAGGAAGACGACCAGTCAAACGGCCCTCAACCTTATATGTAGTGTCAACCAACTTCTTTACTTCCTCCTCAACAACTGGCTGACCATCTTCTACAACCAAAATCTCAGAGCATACCTCAGCCATCTGCTTGATACCCTCAACAGGCATAGGATACTGAGTAAGCTTCATGATCATATAGTTATCCTCATTGTCCTTGATACCATTCAAAGCCTCACGGACATAATTGTAACCGATTCCACAGGCAACGATACCGATCCATTTTCCCTTATCACTATTATTAATAGTAATAATGTCGTTTGTAGAAGACTCACAACTTGCCTTCATCATATCGTTCTGCTTGTCGATCAAATCCAAATAGTTGCGACGAGCGTTACCAGGCAAAAGCACCCAGTGTGCATTGTCAGTAGCAGGATTCAATTTGTTCTGATCAGCAGTCTTGCCAATCTCAACAGCAGCACGGCTGTGTGCCAAACGAGTAACTACACGAAGCAAAACAGGCTCTTTAAGTCTCTCAGAAAGCTCAAAAGCGCTGCTCATCATATCGTAAGCCTCCTGCTGGTTACTTGGCTCGAAGATAGGAATCATCGCAAACTTACCATAGAAACGGCTATCTTGCTCATTTTGGCTGGAATGCATCGACGGATCGTCAGCCGCAAGAACGACCACGCCTCCATTGACACCAGTAATAGCACTATTAACAAATGCATCAGCACATACGTTCATTCCTACATGTTTCATGCATACCAACGCTCTCTTACCGCAATAGCTCATACCCAAAGCTGCTTCCATCGCAGTCTTCTCATTAGTACACCAACGACTTCTGACACCTCGTTCAATAGCCTCCTTATTTGTTTGAATAAACTCCGTAATTTCGGTGGATGGAGTACCAGGATAGGCATATACGCCACTTAACCCCGCATGTATCGCACCCAACGCAACGGCTTCATCACCAAGTAAAAGTTTTTTTTCCATTACTGATTTATATATCTATTTATTTTTATTTTCGTTTTAACCACGTT
>Ga0307448_100059_pt1 | contig 10823 bp, 9 predicted proteins | sample GoafecBaGen2Rep2_FD_203827 | JGI IMG/M metagenome (GOLD analysis project Ga0307448, IMG submission 203827) | Metatranscriptome of enriched fungal communities from goat fecal pellet, Isla Vista, California, United States - Bagasse, Gen2, Rep 2... ... | reverse complement strand
GAAATAATTCGATTAGTGAAATCGGAAAAAATATTTAACTATGACAGAAGGTAAAGATAACAGTAACTTTGAAAAAGTAAGGAATAGATTGTTTAGACATTCCATTCTTAAATGTTTGATTTTGTGTTTTGCAGCTTACGCATCATGTTTATTCTCCACAGCATTTTCAGCGGTGGTTGTGTCAGAAGTTTTTGTCGACACTACGACAAAGAATCTTCAATATGTTGAGCTTACAAATATCAACAATAAAGATCAGACGGTAAACAGATTAGAGCTTTCTAATGGCAATGCTTCTGTTTACGTGAATGATACCGTCACTTTTGCACCTTATGAGATCAAAATCGTGCTATTTCCTGATTTTGTTCCATCAGACAGCATAGAAAATGACAGTACTCAACGGATTTTGTCAAAATCAAGTTTGAAGATTTACGACATGTTATTGATGAAACTTGATAGTGCAGAAACTTGTGACACGTTTTTTATCAACGACAAGGTGTTTGGATGTACGGAGAGAAATAAAGTGTTGGTGGATGAGACATTTGGCGTTGTCTCTTCCAATTTTAGGTATGCGTCACCGTCGCCTTTGAAAGAAAACATGACGGTTCGGATGAAAAAAGTGTTGGCTTATAGCTACGACAATTCAGGAAACAGAATTAAATTAGCAAGCAAAGTGATTTATGTGGAAGAGAAAAAAGAAGAGGTAGAAGAGAAAGAGAAGGAAATTCCACAAATCATTATTGATGAAGGAGAAAAGCATCCTGGCTTTAATGTTTATCCCAATCCTACCAAGGGAGATGTGATTGTAGAAATGCCAGAAGTGGGTGATTACACCATCCGACTATTCAATCTGAAATCAGCTGGACTTCTTACTAAAGAAATTGTAAACAATAATACGGTCGAGATAAACATGTCTGATTTGAGTTTTGGAATCTACTTGATTACGGTATACAAGGGAAGTGAAATTTTAGGAACAGTGAAAATCATCAAGAATTGTTAATGAGTTATGGGAAAAGCGAAGAATATAATTATGAGTTTAAGGGTTAGAATAGCAGTTTTACTGGCTTTTGTAAGTTGTCTGTTTGTGTCGGCAGATGAAATCGCACGTCCAATGACAAATTATAATGTGCGTGTCTCACAAGGAGCTGCATTAGTGGATCTTCCAATAGCGACACCTTCCGGAGCTGGAGGATTCAAACCAGATTTAAGATTTTTCTATAATTCCGACGCTGCAAACGGTCTGCTTGGAATGGGTTGGATGATTTCTCCATTGCCCAAAATAACAACAACAGGCAAGACAATTTTCTATGACAACACCATCGAACCAATAGGAAGTGCCTTTTTATTGAACGGGGAGAGAATCATAGAAGAAAAAAAAGAGCGTGACACGATTTTCTACAAGAAAGTTGTCGACGACAACACTATAATAGCAAAGTATGATGACAAATTCAGAGTGCGTTTCCCTAACGGCAATGTTCAGACATACGTAGAATCGCTACCCAGCTCCTATTGTTGGCTATTGCAGTCGGAAAAAGACAAAAATTCCAATGAGATACTTTATTCCTGGGCATGTCAAGATGGAGAAACACCTAGGATTTCAGAGATCAGTTACAATCAAAAGGGAGCCAACGACCAAAAGGTCTCAGTATCGTTTTCCTACACAAAACGAACAGATTCCTTCTCTTCTTTATATGCGAAGAGATTGGTGAAGACGAATTATCTGTTGTCGGAAATAAAAGTGACACTTGGAGGAAATCTATATCGCCAATATGCTCTTGTCTATGATATTAAAGAGAACCAAAGTGTTTTGAAGCAGGTGGTTGAGACAGGTGTGGATGGAAACACGTTGCCACCATATACGTTTCAATGGGAGACAGAACCAACCATTTATCAATTTAAAAATACGTTCAGCACATCCCTTGATTATCTTATCGACAAAAACAGCACAAACTGGACTTTTGCAGATTATGATGACGACGGAGAGAAGGAACTGGTTTCGTGGGGCGATACTTATGTAAAATTCTACGCAAAAAATAAAGACGGAAAGTATGTATACAAACATCAAATGAATGCTCCAGATGATTGGAAGATCATTCAGCCGATATTCGGATGCTTTTTCGATCCTCATAAGACGGACGTGTTGGTGAAATTCGTAAAGAAAACCATTAAAGAAGGAGCGGAAATAATAGAAAGTAAAGTTAATATTGGTGATTTGTCAACGAAAAAAGCGTTGATGGATAACCCTACTGACGATTTCTTACATATTGTCGCGGATTTAGATAATGATGGATGCGATGAGGTTATAAGATACAGGAAAAATATAGACGATCATTGTGCAGATGTCAGCATTTTGGATTGGAATGAAAATTATTTTGGATTGCTTAGTTTTCCCATAAGTGTAAAAAAGAATATCCCAAGAAATTGCAAACTTTTTGTTTCCGATTATAACGGAGATGGATTGTTAGATATAGCTGTAAGTTATGAGTATGTAGACTCATGGGTATTGCCTCAAACAGGTGATGAAGAATGGTTTAATATAAAACAGTGGTCTTATCTTGAAATTTTCACTAATACCGGAGTTAAATCAAAATCCGCATTGACTGGAGGAGGAAAGATGACGTTTGAAAGGACAAAGGTCATAAAATTCGATAATCTAATGGATTTTCATGCAGTGGCTGATTTCAATGGAGACGGACTACCAGACATTCTATATGGCATTATAGATGGAAAAATTGAAGTGGGGAAAACAAAATTTATTTATTGTTACGAAAACAAACAGGGAATTCTTTACAACAGAGGCGGACTAGAATTTGAGGACAAAAAGTTAGAGACGTCTTATAGCTTGTATTATCCCTATACAAACAGAGAGGACAACAAAAATGACGTCAAGGTCGGTGATTTCAACGGCGACGGTAAAGCAGATTTGCTTTTCCTTTGTGCTAACTATAAAATGGAAAAGGATTTAAGTCGTATATCCAGCAATGATGGAGTCTGGGGTGAATGGAAAGACGCTACAATCGCTTTCTACACGTCGACAGGAGAATCCTTCAGATTGGAATCGAAAAAGACAATTTCTGAAGAAAGGGACTGTTTCCTAAAGAGCAGCATACAAATACATGATTTAAACAATAATGGCATTTCTGAAGCCGTCCATTTCATGGGTTATGATTTACTTACATTGAAGGAGTCGGGCAGAAGCGGATATTTTACTGAGTTTAGCAAGGAAAAACTGAAACCATATCTGAGGACGATTGAACAGAGAGTCATGAACAGTATGGTCGATTATTTCGTGCTTTCTTATGAGCGTCTTTCCGAGGAAGGTATATATTCGACTCCTGTCGTATACAGTATGCCCGCATCTCTATATAAAGGAAATAAAGTTGTAGTGTCAAGGCTCTCGTTTACCGGACAACGTGTCTATTCCTACAAATATGGCTCGTTGTATTATGAAAAGACAGGAAAAGGATTTATCGGTTTCCTAAATGAGACGGTGACTGATGAAACATCAAAGATAGTCACAGAAAAGGAATGGAGTTATTCCAAACCTTCATTCATACCATTTTCCTACAGGGAAAGAGCTTTTGACGAAGATGGAAATGAATTGTCGTTAATAGATAAATCATACCGTCTGGAAAAAAGAGACGGCAAAAAGATTTATCGTGTGTCTCTGTCTTATTTGAAAGAGAAAAACTATCTCAACAATACGCTAACGACTACTTCTTACAAAGACATGAACTCGGCTTTTATGCCACAGACAATAGTGACTAAGAAAGGTATAGAGGGTGGACCGACTAAGACTGAGAAAATCGTGTACGACGATGTGGACGGAGGGTCTGGTTTGCTTAAAAAGAAAGTTTCCACATATTGGTCCGACAGGGAGGATTCCTCTTCTGTTAACCTGAAGCATGAGGCCTATTTCTCATACGATGAGAAAGACCGCTTGGTGGAGACGTTCTCAAAGCCGACAGGGATGGATGAGATGAAAGTGACCATGAAATATGACTCCTTTGGAAATGTCGTCCAATTGGATTCATCTTCCTCTGGTATTTCAAAAAAGTATTCGTTTGAATTCGACAGGAGCGGTGTCAATCTCTCTTCATTGACAAATCCGCTTGGTGTGACGGTGCAATATGAGTATTCGGATGGAAATATCATTGCTGAACGCTCCCCTTTGGGCAGAACTTCGTATGAACGAAACGGCTTTGGTGATGTCGTCGGCATTATTTATCCAAACGGATCAAGCATGAATAGAAAATATTCGTATACCAAGTTTCATGGAGATATTTGCCTTTCTCAGGTAGATTCTTCTTCTCTCGGAATGGTCAAGCAAACCGTCACCAATGAAGGAATATTGGAGAAAGAATCTGCTACTGGTTTTGGAGGAAGAGTATTCACACGTGAATATTTTTATGAAAATGGCAGACAGTCTTTTGTGCTTAACATTTATGGAGATAAAAAACCTAAGAGATTCAGCCATACTGTTTATGACAAGGCAGGACGTGTGGTGCTTCAAAAGAACTATGTCGACTCCCTAAAAACGTCCGAAAACACGGATATCTTTGGAAAATACAAATTCATCGGAACTCCTGTTGATTCCGTGAGATATATCTACGACGAGCGTTTCACAACCAAGATTTATGGAGCGGACACTATCGTCAGCGAGATCGACGACGCTGGCAGGACAATCTCTGTCACAAAGAACGGAAAAAGAGTGGATTTCGTCTACGACGCTATGGGCAACATGCTCTCAGCTACTCCGCAGGATGGTGAACCCGTGACTTTGGAATACAACTCTCTTTCTTTGCGTACGAAGATCAACGACCCGAGTGGTGGGGAAATCACATCCGAATATAACGGCTTTGGATATTTGCTACAATCCAGCCAGTGTGTGCACAAGGCTGGCGACACAATCGTCTCCAGACAGACCTACAATGAGGTTGGTCAGCTTGTGGAATCGCAGATCGGCACTCAGACGATAAAATTCGTTTACGATGAGATCGGCAGACTTATCTCAAGAGAGAATGAGCATCATGGACAGACCGTTGCATACGACAAGGTTGGAAACATCGCTTCTGTGACCGAGCAGATCGACGGATTGACTTTCGCCAAGTCAATCACCTACGACAAGAAAGGCAGACCGGAATCAACCACGTCGCCCACAGGATTGAACATCCGTCTGAACTATGACCCATACAGCAACGTCGACGCAATACAATGCGACGGAAAAGAGTTCTGGCGACTCACCGACACAGATGAGAGCGGCAAACCGACGAAAGAGACGTATGGCGGAATCGTCAGAACCACCAAGTACGACAACCGTGGACTGCCGATCCTTGACGACGTGGCGAAGCTGATGCATTACGAATATCTTTTCGACACCAACGGCGATATGCTCCAGAAGAAGGAGACCTATTCCAAACAGGAGGAGGTCTATCTTTTCGACCAGCACAACCGTCTGAACATCTGGCGGACATTCGAGAAGGACACTCTGCGTAAGGAGATCACAGCCACCTACGACGACATTTTCGGCAACATAACATCGCGTTCCGACTCCGATTTTGTATTCAACTACGGAGAGTTCGGACTGTCGCCCCATGCCCTGACATCGATAGACGCACCGATACGCGGACATGAGCGAGAGAACAGCTACACCTACACCGATTTCAAGATGCTTGAGAGTGCGACGAACGGAGTGGATTCCATCCATATCACCTACGGAGTGGATTTCCAGCGTAGGAAAATGGAGATATTCCGAAAAGATTCACTAATTTTGACACGCTATTACTTCTCGGACTATGAGGAGGAGCATTATGCCGACGGCAGGGTGAGAAAGATCGACTACATCACCGGTCCGACGGGTCTGATTGGAGTGAACATCTCCACCAACGGAGTGGATACGCTACTCTATGCCTTCACCGACAGGTTTGGAAACCTTGTGATGCTTGTGGACGGCGATAAAAACATAGTGGAGAGGCTTGCCTACGATCCGTGGGGAGCAAGACGTAATCCGGGCGACTGGACAAAGCCAGACACAGCGAGCCATCTGTTGGCACGAGGCTATTCCATGCATGAGCATATCGATTGCTTAGGACTCATCAACATGAACGCCCGCATCTATGAGCCAGCCACATGCAGTTTCCTAAGTCCCGATCCGCTCATAGCCGACGAAGGCAACTGGCTCAACTACAACCGCTATCTCTATTGCCTTGGCAATCCGGTGAAGTTTGCGGATCCGACGGGAATGGAAGTGGCAGGACCATGGAATGCACCTCTCACTGGAAAGACAGGAGTTGTACCACAAAATGGAGGAGGAAATTTCGGAGTAGTCAACACATATTGGGAATACGACCCATCCAATTCATGCAATCCAGTTTGGCTTGTCGTGGAAGGTGTGTATAATGGTGCCAACAACTCAAATGACTATTTCATAAACTATGCATTATCAGGCAACGCAGCTTATGCTTCATCTGTCACCGCCGACCACAAAAATGCGATTGATTGGCAGATCGCAAATGCAAGAGCAAAGGCGATGGAGGGAGTGAATATCGGTAATAGTATATTCCAAGGTGCCGTTTCTTTTGCAAGTGCATTTTCAGAATCTTTTGTCTATGGTGCAGAACGCGTAGTCAAGGAGAAAGGATATTTGGTAAATGAATTTACAAAAAATGTTATTTTGAAGAATGGTGGAGAAATGCCAAAAACTGATTTCGTATATGGTAAAGGTGTAGGAAATTTCACTACTGCAGTGAAATATACGGGTTATTTTGCACTTTTTGCTCAAGTGGTAGTCTCTGGGGGCAACATATTGGATGCTTTAGATTCAAATAGCTATCAAAAAGGTAGAATTATAGGAAAATCGTTAGTTGACATAGCGGTTCCTGCTATTTGTATTGCAGTAGGAGGACCTGGAGCATGGATAATAGGTGGTGCATATTTTGTAATAGATATTGCCGGAGGCTGGAACTATGTTTGGGGTATTGAACAATAAAATATATAAGATCATGTTGAAGCTTTGTAAGTTTTATAGATATTTCATATATAGAATTTATCATAACAACAAAAATGACGTTCCTGTAATAAGAGTATTAGCCAGTTTATGCATTGTCCATATATTTCATTTTTTTAATTTAATGTTTTTGACATCTCGCATATTCTGTCAAAAAATGATTGTGCCGACTAAGATTGAATTAGTCATTTTTGCTATCTTTTTTTTGGCTCTTCATTATGTTCTTTTCTATAATAAAGAAAAATGGGAAGAATATTTCAAAGAATTTGAAAATGAGACGAATGAGGAAAGAAGAAAAGGTACTATCAAAGTAATGGGATATTATATTGGAAACATATTAATTCCAATATTGATGATGGTTGTAGTTTCGGAATTGTTTCCACAGTAAATTAAAGAGTTTCCAAGGGCGAAGCCCTTGCTCTACCTCTTCCGCGAGCCCGCAAGGGCGAGCGAAACATATGAGGAATCATCTATGAGCCAGCCACATGCAGTTTCCTAAGTCCCGATCCGCTCATCGCCGACGAAGGCAACTGGCTCAACTACAACCGCTATCTCTATTGCCTCGGCAATCCAGTAAAGTTTGCAGATCCGACGGGAATGCAGATCGTCACCCCATCAGATTTGCCTCTCACTGGTCCGACTGGAGTAGTGCCGCAAAATGGAGGAGGCTTTGGAATTGTGGACAAAGCATGGACATACGATTATGACAGCCAGAGCTATATAATGTCGTATGGCTTTTCTGATTTCGTCGTGAATGGAGCCAACAACTCAAATGACTATTTCGTAAACTATGCGACATCAGGAAACTCCATTTATGTAGCATCTGTTATGGCTGACCACAAAAATGCGATTGATTGGCAGATTGCTAATGCAAGTGCAAAGGCGAGTGAAAGTAGTTGGCGAGACATCTGGCAAGCAGGAGTGAATGGATTGCAGACATTAAGTTATGGTTTGGATACATGGGGAACGGTTTGTTTGATTGCGGCTCCTTTCACGGAAGGAGCTTCTTTGCCGTTGTCTGCAATTTTCTATACAGCTGGGACAGTATCTGGACTGATTAGTGATTTTATAAATTCGGGCATTTTGCTCTACTATGATGACAACGTATCTGGATCCATTATAACATTTGGAGTTTCTGCTGGATTTTCTTTATTAATGTATAATGCTCCAAACGCATACAAAAAACGAATTAATAAATATTGCAGAAAAGAATGTAAAAAAATTCAAAACTTCTATGGAAGTATATACGCCATATATAAACAGTCAAGTACAAAGTTTCAATTATGTCATTAATGGTCTAGGAGCAGCTCTTGACAAATATTTTGACACTCTGAATTCATACATTCCAACAATTGTTAAATAAAAAAACGATGAAAGACATTATTTTTATTCTAATTGGTATTGCAGTCTTTAGTTTTATGGGCAAAGGTGCCTATAATAGTGCTAAAGAAAAGGGCATGATGCAGCCCAGATTTTATGCGATTTTAGCATGTTGCATTGGTATGATAATCATGTTAATTTTTGCATTAATCCGTATGATTTACAGATCAATATAGATAAAGATGACAAAAGATATTATTTGTTTGTTACTTGGAATTATATTTTCTATTTTAATAGGAAAGTATTCCTACAATCAAGCCCAAAAGAAGGACATGATGCAAATTCAACTATATGGTGTATTTGTTTTTTGCATTATTATGGTAATATTATGTACTTGTATGCTAATACGGTTGATTTTACAATTAATTTGTTGAAGTGAAGCAATTCGAATGTCCAAAAGAGAAAAAGTACCGATTAATGGACGGTTGCTTAAAATAAGAAAACAATTTTGTTTTCTTATGCCTTAGTGGGTTATGTGTAGCTCTTGACAAATAATTTTACACTTTGAATTCATCATTCTCTCAATTACAAAAAATAATGGAAAATGTTTTTTGTGCAATAATCGGTATTGCGATTTTCGGGTTAATGGGAAAAAGTGCTTATAATAGTGCTAAAGAAAAGGATATGATGCAATATAAATTTATCGGTATTTTTGTAGTTTGCATTATTGCTGTTTTATTTTCTATTTTTATGTTGATTCTCTCAATCAATAAATTATAGGAATTACAACCGCTATCTCTATTGCCTTGGCAATCCTGTGAAGTTTGCCGATCCGACGGGAATGGAAGTGGCAGGGCCATGGAATGCACCTCTTACAGGAAAGACAGGAGTAGTGCCGCAAAATGGAGGAGGGTTCGGAATTGTGAACATGAATTGGACATACGACGATTACAGTCAGAGTTATATCATGTCGTATGGCTTTTCTGATTTCGTCGTGAATGGCACTAACAATTCCAACGATTATTTCGTAAACTATGCATTATCAGGCAACGCAGCTTATGCTTCTTCTGTCACAGCCGACCACAAAAATGCGATTGATTGGCAGATTGCTAATGCAAGTGCAAAGGCGATGGAGGGAGTGAATGTAGGAGGCAAAGGATGGAGCACCTTTGGCAATATCAATAATGGTATGGCATTTGTGTCTTCATCGGCATTTGAATATGTGAGCAAATCGTTGAATAAGTCTCTGGAATATTTTACAGAAGGTGTATTAACGACCAAAGATATCCATTTCAAAATCCCTGATATAGAAATCAAAGGATGGAAATTTTCTCTTTTCGATGTATACACTCAGAAAATAGGGGTTGTAAGAGCGGTATCTACTACATTTAAGGTTATTGGAGGAGCGTTAGGAATGGTTGGTATGGTCATGACTTATGCAGAAATTCAGAATGGCAACAAAAATTGGTTTGGAGAAGGTGGCCTTGATTTAATCATGGGAGTTGTAGGATATCTTGGACCTTATGGAATAGCTGCATCAGCCGCTTATTTTGGAGGAAAATATATTTTAGAAGAAGCTGGATATAAATTTTGGTAATTATGATATTTCGATTTTTAGATTGGTTTATAGATTATTGGGTGATGCTCAATTATGTATTCTATAAATTTTATGAACGTTTTTGGAAAGAATCAGATCCTCAAATTCGTGGTTTGATTTACGCCCCTGGATGGGTGTTGTTTAATTTTATGGAAATTATTTTTCTTTTGGATGATTTATTTGACTGCCAAATTTTGTCAACAATAATGGAAAACAACAAGTATTTATGTATTATGCCATATTTTCCTGTTTTATTATTGAATTATTTGTTCTTGTATCGTAAAGATAGATGGAAAGATATATTTAAACAAATTGACAAAGAAAGGGATTCTGAGGAAATCAAGAAAAGGTATAGAAATACTGTGATTTATATCTGGGCAAGCATTGCCATTTTGACAATTCATGTTATAATCACCAGTTTGAGACGCCATTTTGGATTATTATGAATTAGGCTTTTGTGACTCTATGTTTAATTCTTGTTTATAGTAAAAGGGCTGATAAATCAGTTTGGGTAATGTTGTGATTGGTAAATCATAAGGATTCCCAAAGGCGAAGCCCTTGTCCTAGCCCTTCCGCGAGCCCGCAAGGGCGAGCGGAAAATATGAGGAAACATCTATGAGCCAGCCACATGCAGTTTCCTAAGTCCCGATCCGCTCATCGCAGACGAAGGCAACTGGCTCAACTACAACCGCTACCTCTATTGCCTAGGCAATCCTGTGAAGTTTGCGGATCCGACGGGAATGGAAGTGGCAGGGCCATGGAATGCACCTCTCACAGGAAAGACAGGAGTCGTACCACAAAATGGAGGAGGAAATTTCGGAGTAGTCAACACATATTGGGAATACGACCCATCCAATTCATGCAATCCAGTTTGGCTTGTCGTGGAAGGTGTGTATAATGGTG
>Ga0307448_100055_pt1 | contig 11122 bp, 9 predicted proteins | sample GoafecBaGen2Rep2_FD_203827 | JGI IMG/M metagenome (GOLD analysis project Ga0307448, IMG submission 203827) | Metatranscriptome of enriched fungal communities from goat fecal pellet, Isla Vista, California, United States - Bagasse, Gen2, Rep 2... ... | reverse complement strand
CTGGTTATTATTCATTCACCTGCTAATTACTTAGTCACACCAAGCTTCTTAAGCACAAGATCAGTGATGTCTGTTGCAGACGCTGACTTGAACAGAAGTGCATTTGTGTCGAAGATGTAAGTGAATCCATTCTCCTCAGAAACGGCCTTGATAGCTGCAAGAATTTTTTCACGGATAGGATTCTGAAGTTCCTCCTGCTTCTGCTGCAATGCATTCTGAGCAATCTGGAAATAATTCTTCATCTTCTCCTGTAGCGATAGAAGTTCCTCCTCACGGTTCTTCTTGATAGTCTCGTCCATTGCAGCAACATTCTGCTGATACTCTGAAGCCTTACGAGTATACTCCTCTTCCATACGCTTCATCTCTGTCTCATACGATGTCTGAACCTCTTTCAACTTAGTCTCAACATCCTTTAGTTCTGGCAATTTCAAGAAAAGTGAATTTACATCAAGGTGTCCAAGTTTCACTGCCTGTGCGTTAGCAAATAGCGGCATAGCGCACAATAGAACTGCTAAAAGTCTTTTTACCATATTTCGTTTTAATTATTTATTTGATTCCTAATTTTCTTTTGATCATACTTGTGATATCCACTGCCTGTGGTGAACAATACTTCAAATTTTTCACGTCCCACACATAAAGAAATCCCTGCTCTTTAGCGACTTCCGCCACAGCCTGGTCTATCTTTTTGTGGACAGGGACATAAAGCTCGTTTCTCTTGTCAGACAATGTCTTGCTTGCCATATCGTAATAGTTCTGCATCTTGAGCTTGATTGTATGGATTTCCTCCATACGCACTCTCCTGATTGTCTCATCCCACGACGATTGCTCTTTCTGATACTCAGAAGCCTTACGAGTATATTCGCCTTCCATCTTCACCATCTCTGCCTCATACTGATCCGACAAACTTTTCAGAGTTCGTTCGGCGGCCTCAGTCTCCTTCATCAGTTTGATGACTTCATCCTCATCGTAATGAGCGAGTTTGACGTGAGTGTTCTGTGCAGACGCGAATGCGAAAGTCAGCAACAATAAGAACGTCGACGACAAATATTTCATGCCAGACATCATCATTTCGTGTATCCAAGTTTACTTAGAACTTCATCACTGATATCAATCTTTGCAGAGTAGTACATCATACCGACAGTAGACGCCTTGTCAAGCACAAGAGTATATCCCTTCTGCTCTGCAACATCTTTCACAGCAACATAAACTTCATCCTGAATTGGTTTCATCAAACTCTCTTTTTTCTTGTAGAGTTCTCCATCAGGACCGAAGTATTTTCTGCCAAGGTCGTTTGCCTCTTTCTCCTTTGCCAAAATCTCTTTTTCCTTTGCTTTCTTCATCTCGTCCGACAAGAAGACCACCTCAGTTTGATAGTTTTTCTGAAGCACACGAGCCTCTTCATGCTTCTGATCCACCTCTGTCTGCCACTTCTTTGTGATCTGCTTCACCTGCTCGTTGGCTGACTCATACATTGGCATATTCTTCAGAATATACTCCACGTCGACAACGGCCACCTTGCCTCCACCGAACTGGGCAAAACTGCTTACAGAATAAGCAAGCATTACAACTGCCACAAATATTTTTGATGCTAATCTGCTCATTTCTTTCTTCAATTGATGTTACACATTAAAATTCCTGTCCGATAACGATATGACAATTATGTCCTCCTTTACTACCATAGACATCTTTATCAAATCCATATCCATAATCCACTCCCAGCAATCCAAGCATAGGCAAGAAGATTCTCACACCAGCTCCAGCCGAACGCTTCAAATTCAAAGGATTGAATTCTTTGAAGTTTTTCCAAGAATTACCAGCCTCGACAAACGCCAATGCATAGATTGTAGCTGCCTGCTCAAGCATCAATGGATATCTCAACTCAAACGATAACTTTGAGTACAAGTTTCCTGCTAATTGTACATTGTCTCCAGCATAGAACTGTTCACGAGGTGTCAACTTACCATTTTCATATCCTCGCAACGTCACAGTTGTCATCGCATAAGTGCCACTTGTTCCTGACGTTCCATCTCCACCCACATAATATCTTTCGAATGGAGAACGACGGTTCTTATCATAATAACCCAAGAATCCATATTCCGCACGAGTCAACAACACTAGTTTCTGGTTGCTTGAAAGTGGAGTGAACAATTTTGCTTTGAACTCTGTCTTATAATATTCCACCCACTTGAACAACTCCTGCTTCAATTTATCAACCTCCTCACTAGACAATGTACCTGCCTCTTTCTTTAGCAGAAGTTCGTCTGCTGTCTCATTATTGAAAATTTTGGAGTATGGAGGAGTCGCCTGCAATGTCAACGATACAGATGAACCACGACGTGTATAATATGGGTTGTCAATAGAATTTCTAGCCCAAGTTATACCAAATCGTAAATTATTTGCCTTTCCATTGTGCATAGTGAAGTATTCCCAATCCTTCAATGTGTAATGACGGTAGGCAAACTCATAGTAAAGTGAAAAATAGTCATCTGGCCATTTCAATCTCTTTCCAATTCCAACAGAGACTCCGAGAGTTCTGATATATTCATCTGGATCAGCCTCATAACGATATCCTGTGCCAGACATGTACGTGCCATATCCTGTATTCCAATAGTCAGCATAATCATCCATCTCATACCTGCTACTGATATTTGTCTGATTAGAGAAGAATATTGATGTGCTGAAACTGATAGGACGTTTTCCTCCCAACCAAGGCTCCATGAATGACAAACCTACAGACTGATAACTGCGTCCACTTGTAGTAAACGACAATGACAACTGCTGCCCGTCTCCCTGTGGCAATGGTCTATACGCCTCTTTGTTGAATATATTGTGAAGAGAGAAGTTTGAGAACTTAAGTCCTAACGTACCATTGAAACCTGTCTGTCCGTAACCGAACGACATCTCAACCTGGTCGTTACGTTTCTGCTCCAGATTATAAACGATATCAACCGTTCCGTTCTCTGGATCCGGAACCGGACGAATGTCCATCTTCTCCGGATTCCAATGTCCTGATGCCGCAAGCTCACGAGCCGAACGCTGTAGGTTAGACTTGCTGAACAACTGTCCCGGCTTAGTGTCAAGTTCACGACGGATGACATGCTCGTATATTGCCTCATTACCTGTGATTACCACATTGTTGATCATAGCCTGTCTTCCCTCGTAGATTCGCATCTCCACGTCAACAGAATCCCCATCGATATTTACCTCGACAGGTTCAACATTGAAGAACAAATATCCATTGTCGAGATACAAACTAGAGACTGCATCCTCATCTTCAAGCAGACGCTCATTCAAAAGTTTCTTATTATACACGTCTCCCTTCTTCATTCCAAGAGTCGCATTCAACAAGTTCTCTGGATAAACAGTGTTGCCTACCCAAACAATATTGCGTACATAGTAACGTCTTCCCTCGTTTACCTTGATGTAAATATCCACTCTTTCCGGCTTCTTAGGCGACTGGTAGACACTATCACACACAATTTCCGCGTCACGGAAACCGTACTCGTTGTACTTATTGATCAAATTGACTTTATCAACATCATAATTGGACTGCACAAATTTCTTCGACTTGAAAAGATTCGGTATTATGTGCTTCTCTTTTGTGTCCTTCATCGCATGCTTCAGTTTGCGTGCAGGCACACTATCATTACCATCGATATGGATTCTGTAGATCTTGACCTTTTCCTTTTTGTCAACATCAACATTTACAATCACATAGCCCTCTTTTTCCGGGTCATCAGCCAAACCGATCTTGACATCTGCTTTTTGATATCCATTTGAATCATAGTGTCTTTTGATCACACCTTGTGCTCTGTCAAGCATATTCTGAGAGACCTGACTTCCCGTAGTTAACCCTATCGACTTGTCAAACTCCTCCTTATCTTTCTTCCTCACACCTGAATAAGAAATGCTTGATATTCTTGGGCGAGGCTTTACAGCGATCTCCAACCAGACCTTGTCTCCCTCAATCTTTGTGGCATAGATTTTCACATCTGAATACAATCCCTGTTTCCAAAAACGCTTGATGGCATTGGAAAAATCCTTTCCAGGCAACTTGATTTTCTGACCCACATATAGTCCGGAATAGTTAGCCACGACTTTTTCGTCATAGTTTCCTGCTCCCACGACCTTCACCTCCATGACTGTGTAGATCTTTGCCGTTGTGGAATACGTGATAGTCGGCGTCTCACTTGTCTGAGTCTGTGGCTTTACAATGCTGTTAGTATCAGCGACAGCCGTATCTGCCACACTTTTCATTGTATCTGCAGTGGCGGCAACCGTATCCTTCACACTCCTCAATGTATCTGACGTTTCTGTCTGAGCGGACACATTCACCGAACAAACAAGAGCAATTATGCCGATTATTGTTTTGTAAATCTTCATCTCCTTTCCTTAATTACAACTGTTCACTTGTCTTGCCGAATCTTCTTTCTCGGTTCTGATACTTGTAAATAGCCTCATAGAACTGTTCCTTCTTGAACTCAGGCCAAGGAATATCTGTGAAATACAATTCAGAATAAGACAACTGCCACATCAAGAAGTTACTGATTCTCTGCTCTCCACTTGTACGGATTAGCAGGTCCGGGTCTGGCATGCCCTTTGTCGCCAGATTGTCTGAAATCAGACTTTCATTGATGTCTTCAATGTCAATCTCACCGTTCTTTGCCTTGCGTGCGATATTCTTCACACACTCTATAATTTCCCAACGGGATGAATAGCTGATGCAAAGCACCATTGTCAAACCAGTGCAGTTTGCTGTTTTTGCCATTCCCTCGTTAAGTTTTGCCATCGTCTTCTCGTTAAGACGTGACTTATCGCCAATAATAATGATTCTAACGTTATTATCCTTTGCCTTTTCCGCATAAGTGGTGATAGCCGACGCGAATATTTCCATAAGGGCATCAACCTCTGCCTTTGGACGGTTCCAATTTTCTGTACTGAACGCGTAAAGAGTGATATAGTCAATGCCAAGTTCAGCTGCAGCCTCCATCACTTTGTCGACAGAATCCACACCTTCCTGATGTCCGAAGATTCTCTCTTTTCCTTGTGCTTTCGCCCAACGTCCGTTGCCATCCATGATCAATGCCACATGCTTTGGCAGACGGCTCATATCTATCTTTTCTCTTATGCTCATTTTCCTATATATCTGCAAGAACCTCTCTTTCTGAAAACATCAAACGAGACGAATCCCATCAACAGAGAGTAGTAGTCATTGTTTTTATATTTAACTTTTCCCATCTTATATGGGTCGTCCAAATAGTCATACTCGTCAATATCCAAGTCGTCTGAGAAGAGCTTGTGCATTGTGAATTCCACTCCGATATTCACTCTTTCTCCCACCTTGAACTTATAGCCTGCTCCAAATGCAATACCTCCTCGGAACTCATTTCCGCTCCACTCTTTTGACAGACTCATTGTCGGTCCGAGCATCGCATAAGGTGTATGACGTTTCACATCCCTGTCGTAATTAGAGAAACCATACTTGAAGAAGTTCCATATGATAAGCGCATCAAATGTCATGATTCTTTTATCAAAAGCAAATGGATAGATGCCACTTCCGTCTTGCGGAACATCCGGCATCGCATTTTCGGTATAATCTCTCGCATCACACTTAAGATTGGCAAAACCACCGTCTATCTTGAAATTCAAAAAGTCATTCGCCTTGAAACGCAAAAACGCTCCAGCCGCCGGTGACAGGTCACGGAATACTTTTGATGAATTGATATCTCCATTGTAGAATGCAACACCTCCACGCAAACCTATCTCGCCAATATAGCGAGGCTGTGCGCTAACAACTATCGGAAGTATTGCCAGAACTAACCCAACAAGTATGTCTTTTATTTTGTTTCCTAACATATTTATCTTCTGATCTCAGAATGTAATACACTAAATTAGCAAGCAAAAGTAGTAATAATAGTTGAAAAGATAAAATTGCAACCGCCGACAATTCCATCTTATTCTCCTTTTAATAACATTTTTTTGCTTTTTTTATCTATAACAACGATTTTTTCTGGGAATTATTGTGTCCGACGGGACAAATTTGCATCTTCCGTCTCTATTTGACTTTATTAATGATCTTACAAAGTCATCCAATGTCAACTGATGTTCTCTGCATCACACTTCCCTCGTCGCTGTCAGCACCTGATCCATCTTCACATCCCACTCGTCTGTCGGAACTTTGCTGAGCAACTGACAGTCGAAACAAATGCCTATCTTAAAGGCTTTTATCTCCTTCAGAATTCTGTCGTAATATCCTTTGCCTCTGCCCACACGTCCTAAATCATTGTCAAAACAGACACCTGGCACCACAATAAGTTCTATGCTGTCGTAGTCGTGGAAATTCATTCCCGTCGGCTCCTGAATATTATACTCTCCCGTCTTCAAATCTCCTTTATATTCTCGGATGTACCACTTTTCCCCATCAACCACGGGAAGAAGTATCCTCTTTTTCGACGCATATTTTTCAATCAAACCATGTGTGCAAACCTCATCCGGCAACGAATGGAAAAGAAGGACTGTGTTTGCACTCTTAAACTGCTGAGTGTTCTCAAGTTTCATCATCACATCCTCACTCTCTTTCTTCTTCTCCTCTGCCGTCATGTTCTTCACCCTCGTCTTTGTCTGCTTCCTCAATTCCGCTTTCGTCGAAAGTTCATACCTTGAAAGCGACGGCGTCTCCATCTTAATACTTTGGTTGATGACTCTTCCCTCTGCACTTGATATCTCACTGATTTTCGTACCCACTTTCATGAATTGTTCCGCTAACTCCTTCACTCTATCTTTGTTCTTTTCATCAGCAGATGCACTTATTATCTCAGACTGCAAAAACTCCTTTTGGTTTTTATACCACTCCATTTTCATCAACGTGATTCTACTGCGAAGATTGCTGAACAACTCTCTGTCTCGCTTCTCTTTGCAGAACTGTCTGTCGGCATCTGTCAGTTTTTCCTCTATAGAAATATCGTCAGACAATATGCTGTTTATTGCCTCATTCACTGCCCTGTCGGCATGATTCTGGAAATACTTCACAATATCAGCATTCTTGTCTCCTTTCAACAGTTTATCAGCCTCCTCCAGCATCAGCTTGAATGTCTGATTCGACAGCTCCAGCTCATCTTTGTTGAAGTCGTATACAATAGCCTCCACCACATTGAGTGCCTTAATTGGCTTTTTGTCTTTATCAACAAGCTCAATGACCTCCACATTGCCATAATTGACAACTAGAGATATCAGTTCTCGCTCAACGACATACTGTTTGTTGAGTGTGACAAGGTATTCTGCAGAGAACTTATCAAAAACATCATTCTGTTTCTGTTGTGACTGAGCCGGTCCTCCCTGTTGTGTCGACGGCGTTATATCCGGATGATTGGCGAAAAAATCATCTGGAATGTAATGCTCATCAGGATATTGCTGTTGGTTTTGCGGCTGATTATTCTGCTGTCCGCCAACCTGCTGATTTCCCTGTTGTTGACCCTGAGACTGGTTGTTATATGGCTGATTATTATACCCCTTTCCCGACGGTTGTCCTATAGGAGTCTCACGGAATGTCTGACCTCTGAGACGTTCTTTCTCCTTCTGTGCGGCCGCATCCTTACGTATTTTGCCCACATACTCCATGATGATGCTCTGCTCAGTATGGAAAAGCGGAGCAATCTCCTTTGAGTAGACATCTCGTTTGATAGGGTCTTCAATCACAGAGATGGTCTCAGCCATATCCTTGATTGCCGCAGCCTTCTTCACTGGGTCGGTGCCGCTCTCTCGAAGAAGCACATTGGATTTGAACAGAATATAATCCTGCTCGTTCTCCTCCAAATACTTCTGCACCACATCCGCATTGTTGTGTTGCGCGAATGAATCGGGGTCTTCTTCTGGTGGAAGTGTGACGACGCGGACATTCAAGCCTTCCGCCAGAAACAGTTTGCCGTTCTTGATTGCGGCATGCTGACCAGCGGAGTCGCCATCATAAAGCATAGTGACATACTTCTCGTCGGCCAACGTGTTGCCCACCGATGGCAATACTCGTTTGAGCAGACGGATCTGTCCGTTTGTGAGAGCCGTACCACACGGAGCGACTATGTTCTCCACTCCTGCCTGATGCATAGAGATGACGTCGGCATATCCCTCCACCACATAGCATTTCTGCTTCTTTATGATAGCCTGGCGAGCATAGAAAATACCGTATAGATTCTCACTTTTATTGTATACCTCACTCTCTGGCGGGTTGAAATATTTCGCTACATTTTTATCCGCTTTCAGTGTACGGGCTCCAAAACCCACCACTTTGCCCGATATTGAGTGGATCGGGAACATCACTCTGCCTGCGTACTTGTCGTAGGTGCGTGTGCCGGTGTTCACCGTCGCTCCCAACGCCACAAGATGCTCCAATTTGATTCCCTGACTGAGTGCGGCATTCGTGTATGCCTGATAATCTGCGGGCGAATAGCCAAGATGGAACTTCTTAATTATATCTTCGCGCAAGCCTCTGTGGATGAAATATTGGTAGCCGACGCTGCGTCCTTCCTGAGTCTCACGCATTGATTTCTCAAAAAAGTCCTGAAGCCACTGGTTGGCATCCAACATTTTGTCGCGAAGTGACTGCTGCTCCTTTTCCTCTGGAGTCAGCTCCTTCTCCACGATAGTGATTCCAAACTTTTTTGCAAGGAAACGGAGTGCGTCGAGATAAGATAGATTCTCCATCTTCATGATGAAGGATATACTGTCTCCTCCTCCTCCACAACCGAAGCATTTGCAGATATTTTTTGATGGTGTGACAATAAATGAAGGCGTCTTCTCATTGTGGAACGGACATAATCCCTTATATGAGGTGCCCGCACGACGAAGAGTGACATAGTCTCCAACTACGTCAACAATGTTTGCCGCCTCCTTGATTCTCTGAATCGTGATATTGTCAATCATCGAAAATATTCTTTGTATATATTGTGTTCTGATCGTTGTAGATGCCGAGCAGATCCGACACCATTCCGACCACCGCTATACTCACCTTCACGTTGTTTTCACACTTCTCCATAATCGCCGCCGAACACTCACGTATGGTTTTGCCCGTGGTTATCACATCGTCGACAACAAGTATATGTCTGCCACAAAACTCCTTCACTATATCTGTTGCCAGATATTTGTTGGCAGTGGAGCTCTTATGACGTTTCGCCTCGATACTGTTGCTCACCACCTTGCCTTCGTTGACCAGCAGATCCGTGCGGACAGGGATTCCCGTCTCCATCTCGATACCAGTCGCAAGCAACTCACTCTGGTTATATCCACGCATCTCCTGACGCTTGGATGTGACGGGAACAGGCACAACACAGTCAAATTCTCCCACGTCTACACGGGCCTTTATCATTCTGCCCATCATCATTCCCGCCTCTATGCCATATCTCTGTATTCCCGAATTCTTGATGTTCAGCACGAAACGAGATTCAATATTCGACTTCCTATATGAGAGCAACGGCATGAAATATGCCAGCTGCACATGTGTCATCTCACGTGCCAAAGGAGTAAGATCAACGTCAAGAGGAATGTAGTCCAAACTATATCTGCATTCTTCACACAACGTCTCCCCTTCTGTCTCCACAACCACTCCACAAGCACCGCATGTGTGTGGATATAAGGAACTTACGACCGAGTATTTTACCTTCTTGAAGATTTTAGATAATCTTTCCATCCTTCATCTCAATTACTCTGTCGGACTGCTGGGCAAGTGTCATATCATGAGTGACGATAATCACTGTCAATCCAAACTCTTTTCGGAGATCCAAGAATAATTTCTGCAACTCATCCCTGTTCTGGCTGTCAAGACTTCCCGTTGGCTCATCGGCAAACAGAATCTGCGGCTTGTTGATCAACGCTCTCGCCACCGCCACTCTCTGCTTCTCGCCTCCCGAAAGTTCATTAGGATGGTGAGTAGCTCTCTCCGCAAGTCCAAGACGGGTCAGCAATTCCGTCGCCTCTTGCTTGCATTCAGCCTCATCACGTCCGGCAATGAGAGCAGGAATCATCACATTTTCAAGGGCTGTGAATTCAGGAAGAAGCTGATGAAACTGAAACACGAATCCAAGATCACTGTTACGAAGTTTGCATACCTCTTCATGGGAAAGACGTGAAGTCTCTCTGCCAAGGATAGTGACCTCGCCTGAATCGGCAGATGCAAGAGTGCTGACGATCTGCAAAAGAGTAGTTTTTCCTGCACCGCTTGGCCCCACAATAGAGACAAGTTCGTAACGACGGATATCAAAAGAGACATCCGTAAGCACACGAAGGTTGTTGAAACTTTTGCAAACACCCTTAGCGGAAAGCACCATTTCCTGGTTCATATTCGACATTTCTCTCATTACGCCTTCGATTTAGACAATATGGATTCTAGTTCCTTTGTTGAGATATCATGGATGATAGTACCATTCTCCGCATACGAGATTTTTCCTGTCTCCTCCGACACTATAATAGCCTGGACATCAAGTCTTTCACTCACACCAAGAGCCGCGCGGTGACGCAGACCGAACGACTTCGGCACGTTCATGTTGTGCGACAGAGGAAGAATACATCCAGCCGCTTTTATCACCTTGTTTCCAATGATCATCGCACCGTCGTGCAAAGGAGAGTTTTTGAAAAATATATTCTCGATGAGACGTGAATTGATTTTGGCTGATATCTCATCACCTGTGACGATGATGCTCTGCAGGCTCATCTCGTTTTCAATCACAATCAATGCTCCCACCTTTTCGCGAGCCATATTCTTGCATGCAATCACAATCTGCATGATATCACTCTCTTCCATCGTCTGCACACGCTGAGTGTTGAGCAGGCGGGAAAGGAAATTATTTCCCGAACCGATACCAGTAAGGAAGTTACGGATCTCATCCTGGAAAAGCACGATCAAGGCAATAGCTCCCACGTTGACAATCTGGTTGAGCACACCGCCTATCAGCTTCATCTGCAATAGAGACGTAACAATCATCCAAGTCACGATCACCACCAGCACACCGATGAAAAGACGAAATGCCGACGTGTCTTTCAGCATCTTATATAATTTGTATAAGATGATGCCTCCTAGCAAGATATCTAAAAAATCTACAAACTGGAAAAAGGATGAACCCATAATTCTTCTTTG
>Ga0307448_100054_pt1 | contig 11123 bp, 5 predicted proteins | sample GoafecBaGen2Rep2_FD_203827 | JGI IMG/M metagenome (GOLD analysis project Ga0307448, IMG submission 203827) | Metatranscriptome of enriched fungal communities from goat fecal pellet, Isla Vista, California, United States - Bagasse, Gen2, Rep 2... ... | reverse complement strand
TTTAAATAAAACCGAAATAATCGTTAATAAACTTTAAATGTTACGATTTTTTGTTATTTTAGCGACCGCTTTGGAGTGTGTCTTATTCTAAAGTATGTATGAAAATAGAAAAAAGAAAAAACAAAACAAAGATATCTCTAATATCTAAGATATGAAAAACTTAATATCTTATAAAAAGTCCGGTCTGAATGCTTTGCGAAAGGCATTTTCATTAATCGTAGTATTGTGTACGTTCATTCAAGGAGTGAATTCGCAGGGATACCATGTGTATGGTTGGTGGAACGTTGTTGATCCAATTCATAATCCTAATGTAGATCCCAACTCAAGAGTCTCGTCTCTTGATGAGTGTGGTATGGTCTATCGTGTTGATATTGAATCTGAGAATCCAACGGGTAAAAAAGAATTCATTATCAGACAATATGATTCAAAAAATACTCCGATAAAGTATATCGATTCAAAAGTTTCGACAAGTGTGTTGACGTGCGAAAATAATTTTGCGGATGGGGCTTGTAAGATATCTATCATGGAGGGAGCTAGTCTGTCTTCATTTTATTTGAATTTCAGCACTTCGCCTGTCTCTCTTACGGAAACAGCACCGGCGGATGCAGATATGATAAAGATCACACCGTCTACCAGTTCATCTGTCAATATAGGATCGACTGTGCAGATCTTGTCTAAGTTCTGTTCTTCTAATGTTAATTCGGATCTTACATATGAGTGGAAGATAAGCAAGGATGGTGATGTATGGATTAATCCATCAACTCCAAATTCGGAGGCGACTTTCAATTATACAGTTTTGTCTGATATTAAATATATCAAATGTGAGGCAACATATAAGGATCCTTCTGGAAACAGCCAGACAATCACTTCGAATGTAGTAGAGCTTACAGTGAATAACCCTACATTTAATGTCGAGATTGTTGGAGATGGAGTTAGAGATGTCAATTCAAAAGAGAAGGAGGTTCCATCATGGCGTGATGTTGTCATTAAAATGGTAGACCTTCCGTCTCAGAATGTGTCGAATCCAAAAATCTCATTTAAGGCATTGAATGGTGGGGAAAGTTATAAACCTTTGGAGGAAGCCATTCTTAGTGACGACAAAACATCGTGGACTTTATATGCAAACAAGAGTGGAAAGATGCGTATAGAGGTAGACGTAGAGGTTCCAGCTTCTGACGGAACATCAACGACCGTTACTTTGGAAAAAGAGTTCATTTTCCGTTTGGTATACTCTCCAGATAAGGATGATGCGGTACAGTTGTTGTTTGAAGATGACTTCGGATATTTCGTAGGAAATGAGTATCATTATGTTAAATATAATGATGGAGAGGTTGCAGATGCAGATGCAGTTGAATTGGTAAGTTCAGATTTGCCAAGTAACATAAAGTGGATGAGCGATCAGAATGGATTCATCAAGGAGCATGATTTTGCGATGGATGATCCAAAGATAAAACGCTTGCCTTTAGATTCAGATGGAAATCCTGAAAGAAATGAAGCTAATTGTTGGAGTTTGGGAGATGGAAACATGCCATATCAATGTTGGTGTGAGAATGGTTACCGAGTAGAGGATGGTTACTACGCATTCGTTTCTAATCCGTCAATGGCAGATGGTGGTGCGAAGACAAGTGGTGGTGCAAACGACTATTGGAATGGAACGGACCATACAGGAAATACAGATGGAACTAAGCATGGAGCCATGTTGATGGTGAACTGTGCTAAGAATGCATTGGATGCTATCATATATGAGAGAGATTTCGAAATCACAGGCGGATGTGCCAATGTGATGGTGCTTTTCTCTGCTTTTGTAAGTAATGCACAGGGTATTATTCCTGCAAATGGTGGAGCTACTCCAGTGAACATCCGTATGGATATTTATGAGAAGGGAGGAACACAAGTCCTTACTTCAATTGAGTCTGGAGATGTAATCACAAGAAGTTATGGTGCGAACTCATGGTCAAATTTGACGGCATTGTTCCCATTGTCTAATAAGAATAATACGAATGGATCAACGTTCTATACTTTGAAAATCACAAATAATGCACCTTCTGGTAGTGGTAACGATATCTTGCTTGATGATATTTCTCTAAAGGTTTGTTTCCCAGAGATTGAGGTTAAGGCAAATGTCACAGCTGAGGAGACTCTTGATGAGCACAATATTGTGATTTGTGGAAAGAGCAAGAATTTGACTTTGACTGCATTCAACCGTGCGGGTATTGAGAACTATATTCCTACTCCATACTATTTGTTCCAGTATTTTGATGATTCTGACAGTACTTGGAAAAATCTTCCAAAGGATATAGAATCAACAGAATCTGCAATTTCTGAGGATCCAACTATGGATATCAAACTTAGCAAGAAAGATTTCAGTGGAGATACTAAGTTCCGTGTTATTGTAGGTAATGCGAAGGAAACAATTCTCAAGTTGGTGACTGAGGGAATCGCCAAACCAGATTGTGAGTATACTTATGCTATTTCTGAAGACTTCCATGTTAAGTTTAATCCTGTAGGAGAAGATTTGGATTTGTTTGGATGTATCGGTGAGACAATCAACGTCGATGCGGATGCAAATGGACGTCCTACAATCGAATGGATTGACTATTCAGGAAAAGCATTGACAACAAATGATTCTATCACAAGTATTAATAAAGACAAGTTGACGTTTGTGATTCCAGAGTCAATCTTGAAATCTAACAATAAGTCGGATACACTATATATGATCGCTACAACTGAGGGAGGACTTTGTTCGGATACTCAGATTGTATCAATCACTAAGTATGACGATTTGGATTTCAAAATAGAAAATGATACATTCTATTGCGAGTTCGACAAGTCGTTAAAGGCTGTCGATCTTTATCCTACAAGTGGAATCAACTATGTATGGAAACTGAAGGGTTCTAATTTGGAGGATCAGACAGGATCTGAATACAAGGTCTTGAAATCTAATCCTGAGATTTTCGACAATACTGTGACTGTGACAGGTACAGCTGATAAGTTCTGTCCAATAACTAAGACTGCAGATTTCAGCATCTACCGTCGTTACAAATTGGATTTGACAGTTGATGTCGAGGGAGCAAACGAAAAGGTGGCTAATATTTGTTTGCCTACTGACGGTGAAAGTTCATCTCGCGTCGACTTGGAAGTTAAAAAGGTTTACGAGGATGGATCAAAACCATCTTACGCAGATGAGAAGGTTACTACTTATTTCTGGTACAGAAAAGATGGCGATAAGGAAGCAGTTCTTATCGGACAGGGACCAGAGACTTCATTCGTAGATCGTTTGACAGAGAACAACGTATACAATTATTCAGTTGAGGCTGTAGATGAGGTTTGTTATAAAAATGATGTAGTAGCAACGTCGGATAATTCTATAATCAATGCGAGAAAGCCTTTGATTGTTGAATTGACAGAAGATAAAGAGGAGATTTGTGAGAAAGAAGAGATTACTTTGAATGTCAAGATTACCAATGCGTTGAAGGTAGATACAATCACATCTCGCTTCTATGAGAATGGCAAGTCTCTTACTTCTCTTTTAGGATCAGATAAGAATTATTCTTATGTGCCAACAAATGGAACTAAAGAGAAAGTGACTAAAAACATCAAGGTGGAGGTGATGGATATGATATGTAGTCCGTCTAAGCCAGTGACAGATTCTGTCAAGTTTGATGTGTTTGTTCCGCTTGTAGTTTCACTATCTACTGATGCGGATGGTGATCAGAAGTGTATCAGAAAAGATAACGGAGATGATTTTGTCAATGTGACATTGACAGTGGAGCAGGGTAATCCTCGTTCTGTTGTATGGTTCGATGGTTTGTATCCAGGCCTTGTGTTCAACAGACCTGTAACTGTTAACCAGGGAGAAAATAAGATTTCTGTCAAAGCATATGATGAGGTATGTCGTGCTACAGGTGCTACAGGTGTTGTTGAAGGAGCGGACACTTCTAAGACAATCATCGCAAGTGAGCCAATTATCATAAGTCTTGCTGCAGATAAGGATTCTATATGTAATGGAGAGACGGTAGAGATGGATATGAATGTCAAAAATTCATTGACTAGTGGTCCAGAGGTAAGATGGTATGAGCGTTACAATGGAGTTGAGGATTTGAAATACACAGACAGATCAACAAAGACTAGCAAAACACACACTCCACTAAATCCTACAGACTTTGTGGTCAAGAAGACAATGATTGTAAAAACTGTCGATAATATCTGTAATGCAGGAAAGGATGTTATGGATAGCGTATCTTACAATATCTTTATCCCAATCAAGTTGACATTGTCGTCTGAAGGTACAGTTTTAAATGGAGATGTTATCCAGAAGTGTATTACACAGGCTAATGTGGATAATGTTGTAGATTTGACAGTTAATGTCACATCAGGAAATCCAAGTAAGTTGACATGGTCTGATGGAAAATATAATGACGATCTTGTGTTCACTCGTCAGTTTGTAGTGTCACCTGGAAATAATGCTATTTCAGTTGTCGGATCTGATGGAGTATGTGCGTCGTCAGCTAGTGACAATGATGCATTGAACATAGTAGCGGCAAGTCCTATTTCGTTGAAACTTGATGTCAAGAATCCAGATGTTTGTGACGGATCTGATGTAGAGTTTGATTTGACTGTCATTAATACTCTTGATAATGAAAATGTGGAAGTTAGATGGTATGAGGATGACGCAAAAGTTTATACTACTAATGGAGCATCTTTGACTAAGTCACATACTACGTCTAATGACACTAAGTCTAAGTTGGTCAAGACAATGGAAGTTAGGGTAGATGATGAAATCTGTAGTAAGGGAACAGAAGTGACAACTTCTGCTAATTATACAGTATTCAAGCCTGTCAAATATTATCTGACTTCTGATGCCGCTGAATTTAATGTTCCAAACACTAAATGTTTAGGTCAGACATCACAAGGCTCACAAACTAGTGCAGATATCAAAGTTAATTTGGTTCAAGGTAATCCTGTGAAATTCGTATGGTCTGATGAGATTGTCTGGGAGTGGAAATGGGGTGATCCAGAAGATCAGAAGAATAATGTTACTGTACGTAATTTCGACTTGAAGCGTGGTAAAAACACATTGTCAGTTATAGCATACGACAATGTATGTAATAAAGAAGGTGAAGAAACTCAGTTCGAAGGTGAGAATCAGAATATCAGTATAGAGGCAAGAACACCAATTAAGGTTAGTCTTGATTTGGCTTCAGGTAGAAGTGTGATGTGTAAGGGTGAGGATGTTTCACTTGTAGCTACAGTTCATAATGATATGGAGGGAGAAAAGACTAAGTTAGAGTGGAACGAATCACATGGTGTAGCTGACGGTCTTGTAGATAATGGATCTTATACAACTGACAAGTTCACTCCAGATAAGGGAGATTGGACATATACTGTAAGAGCAAGTGAAAATGTTGAGACTCCGATATGTCCTTCACAGACAGCTTCATTTAATGTGTCTGTTCAGGTGAATACAACATTGAAGATATATGCTTCTGAGAATGCTATTTGTCAGGATACTTCTGGTAGAGATACAGTGAAGTTGGTTAAACTAACGGCTCATGTATTAAGTGGTAAGCCACAAGGAATAATCTGGAGTACAGGAGATACGACGAGAATAGATACAGGATATTCATTCTTGAATGTCGCTCCAATGGAGAATAAGGTATATTCAGCTTATGGATACGATTCTGTTTGTGTGAAGACAACGCCAGCATATTCTGAAACAATTGATGTTGACCACAGAATTTACGTTACATTGTCGGCAGAAGAGTATAAAGTTCAGATGGGTGAAGAGGTTACTCTAAAGACTGAATATTCTCTTCCTGCGGATGGAGCCCGTTATTATGTTATGGCAACACCAAGGGTAGAAGAACTGGATAAAAATCATGATTCTGAGTTTAAGTGGCAGTTGGATGAGCCAGGCCGTTATCAGTTCCTAGTCAATTTGGAAAACGGAAATTGTGGTGTCCGCAGTTCTAATTTCATAGATGTTGATGTAGCTGACTATGTATTGGTTCCTAATGTCATCACACCATATAATGGCAATCCTAAGAACGACAAGTTCATGGAAGGTTATGACGTGAAGATCTTCAATCGTTATCAGGAGACTGTTTATGAGGGTACTGATGGTTGGGATGCAACTTATAGAGGCGAACTTGCTACACCAGGAACATATTTCTACATCTTGACAAAGAAAGATGGTAGAGTGTTGAAGGGAACAGTTGAGGTTTATAGAAAATAATGGGAAAGAAAAATATAGTCACGATGAAAAAGACGATTTTCAGTTTTGTGATTTCCGCATTGCTTGCCACAAGCGTTTGGGGAATAGAGCGAAGATTCGGAACAGGTTTTTACGAATTCGATTCGTCTAAGGAAAATAAGAAGGTCGATGAGCAACCAATGTCTGTGTATAAGGATGGCTTCTTCGTATTCTTCAGAGATAATATAGCATATAAGTTTAAGCCTGGCAAAAACTTGGATTTGTCAAATGTTGAGGAGTGTCCAGAGTTGACTAGTTTGGGTATTCAGGGAACGTTTGCATACGATAGAAACAAGGGTAAGTTATATTTCTCAAAGAAGGATTCTCAAGGAAATTCTGAGTTGTATGAGGCTACCGAAGATGATGGAAAGTGGAAGGATGTGAAGAAACTTAAAATCAAAGGTACGATGGCTCAGGCTAAAGAAGTACATGGATCATCGTTGGCTATTGGACGTTGGAACCATTATGTGCCAGGAGTAAAGGGTTTCTATAATCCTTGTATCGGACGTGCCGGACGACGAATCTATTTCTCAGGTGAGTTTATGGCAGGTAAGGGAGGCCGTGATATCTGGTATATTGACCAAGATAAGGATGAAGAAGGAATGTGGACTAAGCCAGAACCTGCTGGTGACGAAATCAATTCACAGAATAAGGAAGACTATCCTTTCGTAGTGGCTGATACAGCATTGTATTTTGCATGTAATAAAGTGACTGGTAAGGGAGGTATGGATATTTATGTTAGCCACAAGGGAGCTAAGGAAAAAGATTGGGGCAAACCTGAGAATTTAGGTGAACTTTTCAATACGGGAGCTGATGAGTACAACATTGTGGGAAATGCATATGCGATGTATTTCTTGTCTAACCGTAAAGGTGGTAAGGGAGGTTTTGATATCTATTATCCAAATAAATATAATGTTAAGAGAACAGGTGAGTTGACTCCAGACTTTACATGTGATGAGCCTAAAGGTTTCCACTGGGTATTGTTCTTCTTTGATTTCGGAAAAGCGGATATGAAACCTGAGTATGAGGCTCAGTTGGACGAGTTGCTTCGTGCTATGAATGAGTTCCCAGGAGGTAAATTTGAAATCTCAGGACACACAGACGCTCGTGGATCAGCTGAGTTCAATAAGAAGTTGTCACAGAAACGTGCTGAGTATGTTCGTAGTTTGTTGATCGCAAAAGGTTATCCAGCAAACTTGATTGTTGCTGTTGGACGTGGTATGGAAGAACCTGTTATTCCTAACGCTCAACTTGAGGAAGAGCACGAGCAGAACCGTCGTGTTGATATTAAATTGTTGAATGAATAAGGAGATAACAAGAATATGAAAAAAATATTTATTGTATTAGCAACGTTGCTATTCACGGTTTCTGCCTATGCTCAGCAGGATTTGCTAATGACTCAGCAATTTTTCTCACGTATCAACAAAAACCCTGCTGGTATTGGTAACTTTGAACAGATTGACGCATTTTTATTAGGTCGTTTCCAGTGGGTTGACATTAAGGATTCTCCTAAGTCGGGCATCTTCAATGTTCAGACTTTTAAGACAGATCTTAATTCTGGATTTGGCTTTACTATGAGTTATGATGATATCGGTCCTGCAAAGGGAAGTTTCAATCCTAAGGCTGTTTATGCATATGTTTTGCGTCTACGTGAGGATATGGTTCTTTCTATGGGTCTAGGTGCTGGTGTTCAGTATGCTTATTTTGACGCAAGTAAGTACACTCCTGAGGATATCACGGAAATCACAGAGGATCATGATTTTATCAATGACAGAGAGAGTGGTGTTCATCCTGATGTTGATTTTGGTGTAGAGTTTTCTAATCCAAAATATATGTTTGGTGTTTCGGGAACACACCTTTTGAAATATCAGTCAACTACAACTCAGTCGGCACTTCATATTAATGCGTATGGACGTTATTTCTGGGATTTGTCTGAGACTTTTGTTTTAGCTCCTGCTTTGGCATATACTTGGCATGAGAAAATAGCAGTCGCTGAAATCAATGCTATTTTGTTCTACAAGAATTTCCTTTGGGGTGGTCTGACTTATCATCCAGATATGTTCAAGCAGTTTGGAACTAACCCTATAGCCTTTATGGTTGGTGCTGAGTATAAGAACTTCCGTATCGGTTACACATTTGACTACAACTTTGGTAATGTGTCTAAACTTTCAGGTTCTGCACATGAAATCATGTTGTCTTATAGTGTCCAGACTAAGAAGACTAAGGTGCCTTACGAAAGATTTGAGTAATTGATTTCTTAGAAATGAGATTTGTATATCAATAGCGTAAACTTCGCGTTTGATATATTATTAATAGTATAAACCGTTTTAGTATTGATCAGGTGTTTGCTTATCTGAGATCCTAAAACGGTTTTTTGTTTTTATTATGGACGGTATTGTCCGATATATATTATGATGCTATGGAGATAAATGTTTTTCAACGTTTTTTTGAGGCGGAACTTGAATATAATGGAATGAAACGTCGTGCCGCTTCTGTTCTGCTTATTTCTGATTCTGAAGCAGGAAACATCAAATATACTGCGGCTGTGGCTTTCATGCCATATGAGGATGAGGAAGACTTTAGAGTACCGTTTGATGCTTATTTCACTAAGACAATTTATGAGGGTCGTGGTCGTCGGTCGAAAAAAAAGGAGAAACAATTTATAGAGGATCTTCAGCAATATATTGATGAATTGGCGACGAAGGTTGAAGGCAAAGTTTTTTGGGACAAACCTCTTTCCGATGAAAGGTTAGGATAGACCATTATTGACCAGTTTGATTTGAAAAAGAGTCATCTCTTCCAAAAAATATGGACTCAGTGATTCACTGAGTCCATATGGTAAATTGTAAAAGTGAATAATGTGTTATGATGAGTTTATGTGCGATGAATAAGTTTTATTTGTTATTGTCTGACGTTTCACATTTATCTAGATTCGCTTTTTTTGCCTCAGCCTTCCACGCGTCGGTGATCGTTTTGCCCCAATCGCTTGAAGCTTTCCATGTCTTTGTATTTTTCCAGTTGTTGATGCTTATATTAGAGTACGATGACAACACTGGATCGGAGGACGGATCTTTTACCACGTCAAGATATTCAACAGGATTCCCGTTGCCATACCATGACCATGCTAACCATCCTACATTCTTCTCTTTACAGTAGGAAAGAATCTGTTGTTCGTCAACATCACCGTCGCTATGATACCAACCGAATTCTCCAATACATAGTGCTAAGCCTTGATTTATAACTCCGTCGATATTAGATGCTATCTTTTTCTTATTGCCCGCCGATCCATACATGTGGATTGAGAATAAGATGTTGTTCTCTACGTCGGCAGCCAGCACATCTTTGCCGTAAGTATGGATTGTTGATGCGTTCTGACCGTATCCCCCGGCGTCAACCATGATACAGTGACGAAGACCTGCATTTCGAATTACGGGAATCGCTTGTTTGTACCCGTTTTTCCAGTTGGCTGCTGAAGATGATTTATGCCATTCGTTGGCGATATTGATTATAACGTAGTGTTCCGTGCCTTTTAGCACTGAAGCCATGTTGGCAAAATAATTGGCTGCCTTCACCAAATCGTTGATGTCGTCACTGCCTGTAGCGTCGTGGACTTCCACAATGGCCACCATGCCATATTCTTTGCACTTGTCGATTATCTTTCTGACTGATGCGGCATCGTCGGCTGTAAACTTAGCACCGTCTCCCAACACTATACGGACAGCATTGGCCTCATATTTATTTATTGCTTCCAATTGGGTATAAGCGGAACTCTTAAACCAAGTGTAAGCCAGATTTACGCCTCGCATAACAAACTCATTGCCGCAACGGTCGAGTAGCTTTGCACCGTCTACCTTGAATCCGTCTACATCAGAGACTTTGAAAACAGTTTCTTTTTTATCAATACGCACATCTTCTCCTGCTTTCTCTTTTGCATAGAGAATAGCTTGACAGATAATTCCGAGTGCTAAAATTGATAATCTGATAAGTTTCTCCATATTGTATGCGTGTTAAATTGATTTGTGACAAAGGTAGATCACAACCCTTAACTCACTAAGGAGAATATTCTCATAAATATGGATGAATGTTTCAACGTGCTGATTTAGGCGAATATCCGAAAAATTGTTTGAAACGTCTGCTAAAGTATAATGGGTCGTTGAAGCCGACGGCATAAGCTACGTCGCTGACTGATATATTGCCGTCTGCCAACATATTCTTTGCCATGTTGAGACGGTATTCTGTCAGAATCTCCATTGCTGTCTTGTCTGTTATCGCTTTCAAACGTCGGCAAAGAGTGGATTTGCTCATTCCTAGGTCTTGAGTGAATTCAGTCAGACTGTAGAGCGGATTGGTGTAGTTCTCCTTTACCAAAAGTATGATCTTTTCCAACAGTGGATTTATTTTGTCTGTCGACTCTTCTTCTCCTTCTAATGTTTTGGTTAATGCTGTAACCTGTATTTTCTGATGCCACATTAAGAAGTTGCAGATTTTCACCAGCAACTCGTCGTCATCAAATGGTTTGGTTATATAATCGATTGCTCCGATTGAGAGACCTTTCAATCGTATGTTATCATCAGTCTTTGCGGACAGGAATAGCAACGGAATGTTAGACGTTAGCAAATCTCCCGTCAATTTCTCATACATCTCAAGACCATTCATGTTAGGCATCTCAACATCACTTATAATCAAGTCTGGCACGTACGCCTGTGCTTGTGATATTCCATGTTCTCCATCGTGAGCTTGGTGCACCTCTACGTATGGAGACAATAGTTCAGTGATATGTTCCAGAATCAATTCGTCGTCATCTACAATTAGAATAGATTTCCCAGAAAGCAGATTTTTGTTTATTGTCAGCTCCACATCCTGCCTGTCG
>Ga0307448_100052_pt1 | contig 11280 bp, 4 predicted proteins | sample GoafecBaGen2Rep2_FD_203827 | JGI IMG/M metagenome (GOLD analysis project Ga0307448, IMG submission 203827) | Metatranscriptome of enriched fungal communities from goat fecal pellet, Isla Vista, California, United States - Bagasse, Gen2, Rep 2... ... | reverse complement strand
GTTGACTACAGATACCATTTCCCATTGCCGTTTTATGGCGTTGCACTTTTATTGGATGTCGCTATGGTGATGTTCTATATAGTACTTGCTTTGCAGACAGCGTTTGGAATAAGTGATGATATTCTGCCAAATGAGAATTTTGGCTATTATTTGGCTGGAACTTTCATTTTCTCAGCTATATTGGCATTTTATACATATATGTTGCTCACTAGTCGTGACACATTCATCTATGATAATTCAGAAAACAGATTTTTTTCTGGCTATACGTTCCTTGGCAAAGATAGGGGAGAGTGGAAGAAAGTAGACGGTACGTTCAGCCGCATCGTCTTCCAGACATATGAGCAGAGTCAGACCTTCAATTTTATGGGCATAAGCAAGAATAAAGTAGACGAGACTGTGTATGAGTTGCGTAAAGTGTACGACGACCAGACTTACGACTGCTTGGTTTCTACATCAGACGTGAAATGTTTGCCTGCGACCTTGAAAATAGGTAAGCAAATTGCAGATGTCAACGGAGTCAAATTCTTCGATTATGTGAAGGACAAATACAGAAAACAGAAGATATACATCTGATAGGAAGAATGGTCTGTTTTCTACGTCACAAAGGAGATGATGTCAGAAATCGCAATTTGCCTGAATTTTTGAAAATAAAAAGTAGAAAATAGTAATAAATTGAAAAAAATTTCTATTTTTGTCTTTGATAGTGAAACAACGAAACATAAGGAAGTAATAATTATTAAATAATATCAAACATGGCTAATTTGGATTTGTCAAAGTACGGTATTACAGGTGCAACAGTGATTGCACACAATCCATCGTACGAGGTATTGTTCGCAGAGGAGACAAAAGCTGGTCTTCAGGGTTATGAAGTAGGTCAGGTTACTGAGCTAGGTGCAGTAAACGTAATGACAGGTATCTTTACTGGTCGTTCTCCTAAGGACAAGTACATTGTTGACGACAAGAACTCACACAACAATGTATGGTGGACTTCAGACGCATATAAAAATGACAACCACCCAATGTCAGAAGAGGTTTGGGCAAAGGTTAAGGATATCGCAAAGAAAGAGCTTTCTAACAAGAACCTTTATGTAGTAGATGCATTCTGTGGAGCAAACAAGGCTACTCGTCTAGCTGTTCGTTTCATCGTTGAGGTTGCTTGGCAGGCTCACTTCGTAACAAACATGTTCATCCAGCCAACTAAGGAAGAGTTGGAGAACTTTGAGCCAAACTTCGTTATCTACAACGCTTCAAAGGCAAAGGTAGAGAACTATAAGGAGCTAGGTCTTAACTCAGAGACATGTGTTGCATTCAACACAACTTCACGTGAGCAGGTTATCATCAACACTTGGTATGGTGGTGAGATGAAGAAGGGTATGTTCTCAATGCAGAACTACTACTTGCCTCTACAGGGTATCGCTTCAATGCACTGTTCAGCAAACTGTGATATGAACGGTGAGAACACAGCTATCTTCTTCGGTCTTTCTGGAACAGGTAAGACAACTCTTTCAACAGATCCTAAGCGTAAGCTTATCGGTGATGACGAGCACGGTTGGGATGACGAGGGTGTATTCAACCTAGAGGGTGGTTGCTACGCTAAGGTTATCGGTCTTTCAAAGGAGCACGAGCCAGATATCTACGGAGCTATCAAGCGCAACGCTCTTCTTGAGAACGTAACAGTTTCTAAGGATGGTAAGATTGACTTCAATGATAAGAGCGTAACTGAGAACACTCGTGTTTCTTATCCAATCAACCACATCAAGAACATCCAGCCAGGATCATCTGCTCCAGCTGCAAAGAATGTTATCTTCCTTTCTGCTGATGCATTCGGTGTATTGCCTCCAGTATCAATTTTGACTCCAGAGCAGACACAGTACTACTTCCTATCAGGATTTACTGCTAAGCTTGCTGGTACAGAGCGTGGTATTACAGAGCCAACTCCAACATTCTCAGCTTGTTTCGGTCAGGCATTCCTTGAGTTGCACCCAACTAAGTATGCTGAGGAGCTAGTTAAGAAGATGAAGAAGTCTGGTGCTAAGGCATATTTGGTTAACACTGGATGGAACGGAACAGGTAAGCGTATCTCAATTCCTGATACTCGTGGTATCATCGACGCTATCCTTGATGGTTCAATCTTGAAGGCTCAGACTAAGAAGATCCCTATGTTCGACTTCGAGGTTCCAACAGCTCTTCCAAACGTTAACCCTGCTATCCTTGACCCACGTGACACTTATGCAAATGCTTCAGAGTGGGAGACTAAGGCTAAGGATTTGGCTGGTCGTTTCATCAAGAACTTTGAGAAGTACACAGGTAACGCTGCTGGTAAGGCTCTAGTTGCTGCTGGTCCAAAGTTGTAATCAGACGCTATTCAAAATAGCTTGAAATAGGAGACGTGAGCAATCACGTCTCTTTTTATTTTTATGAATGAGGATGATGCTATGTTCGTATGTAGAACTTTTGATGTTTAAGTGAGAGGAAAAGGCAATATATTTTCTAGTTATTAACAATATTGGCTATTTATCAACATTTTTTTGTCTGTTTGTTGATAAAACGATTTGGAATGTTTTTGTTGAAAATAGTGATTGATTTATTTTTGTATTGTCTGTTGTACAAAAAGTACTGCGGATATAGTAAATCATAAATAGCAAAGGGCTTGTTTTATAGTATGTGTACGATAATTCGTTATATATCATCATATATTAAAGGAATCCTATTTCTTACCGTAATGGTTTTGAATTTAGGATTGCATCAGATGCGTGCGGAAATATATCCTGAGGATTTTGCGGATCCGCAAAATCCTTATAAAATCACTTCACCGGAAGAATTTGCGGCAGTATTTGAGGCGTTTGATTATTGGCAAGATAGTTGGACATCTATGGATACATTTAGTATTTCATTGATGTGTGATATTGATATGGGTGGTATTGATTTTCTTCCTCTTCAAAAGAGTAGTGGAGTTTCGGTTAAATTCGAAGGAAACGGTTATACTATATCTAATCTTTCATTTACAGGATATGATTCGTTTTGTTCTGGATTATTTCCAAGTTTAGAAAACGGATCAGTTATTAGAAATGTTAATTTTGAAAATGTCAATGTTGTTTTGCCTTCGAAAGTTTGTGGATTTTTGGTAGGACAAATAAGTGGATATTCAGAGATAACGAATTGTTTTGTAAGTGGTAATGTCTCTTTTACCACATCAGAAACCACTGGTAGAGTTTTGTTGGGAGGTTTGATTGGATCTACGAGTACGTCTATGGTATTGCAAAATATTGTAGTAGATTTAACATATGAAGTTCCCTCATCTGTCAATGCGGTAGGTGGTGTTGTTGGATATTTTGATGGAGCCTCTTCATTAGAGTTGTTGAATATAACCAATCGTTCCAAAACAACCTTGTCAGTAAATAAAGCGATATGGGGTGTTGGTGGACTTTTTGGTCATATAAAAGGTCCTTCATTTTTTAATATTCATGATTGTTCCAATTATATGAACATAGATTCAAAATCACCTGTTGTTGGTGGTATAGTTGGTAATTTCGACGAACCGTCTAAGAATATTTTTATTAATGAACTGTATAATTGTACGAATGCAGGAAATATTTATTCTGATTATGGTAATGTGGGTGGTATTGTTGGTATTTCGACATATGTTAGAATCTATAATTGTGTTAACATTGGAAAAATCTCAAGTTACGAACCGTCTGTAGTCGCAGATGAAGAAAACGGAGGTATTGGTGGTATTGTAGGAACGTACAACGTGAAAAGTATGACGACAACAGATATCACTTTGTCTTCATGTGTGAATATGGGGTATGTTTCTCGTTTTACGGAAGGTAATGCTGCTGGTATTGTCGGTTATTACAATAGTGTTTTGAAAGACTATAATGAGTCTGATTTCAATAGTGCGGCAAAGATTTTTCCATTCTACAATTGTCTTTCGCTTTCTTCTGATGGGACAAATCGTATTGTTAATGAGTTTGAGTTTAATTCTACGCCTGAGTATAATTGTATTGGTGGACTTTATTCGGATATATCATTAGGACAATATATGTCAAATGATTCGGTACATTGTCTGCTGAATAGTACTTTTACTTCTGGCAAAGTCCCTTTTTATTATTATTCACATGAAGAAGATAAAGGGTATCTGCTTGATAATGAATCTGCTTTGTCAAAGAATTTTGATCCTGCATTTTTACAGAAACCAGGATACTATCCATATCTTCCACTCAATGATGATATAGCAAAACTTGCGTCTCTTCCAATTATAGTGTCTGATGGAGAACGTCTTGACAGTATCGCTTCTGGATTCTCATGTGGAATGATAGACGGTGTCGAATGGAAATCGGAGAAAGGAACCTTTGAGGTTTCTGAAGATGGTGTAGCTACAATCCTAAGATCTGGAGATGATGTTATTTACGGAATCCTTGGAGATGCTATTATTTCTCGTTCCATAAAAGTATATATGAATAAAAATGTGTTTGGAGGAGGTAAAGGTACTGCCGAAGAACCATATTTACTTAAAAGTGTTGCGCACCTTGAGGAGTTAAGAGATTCTCTTGAAACTGTTGAAGGTTGGTCGCAAGACAAATATTTCAGAGTCGCTGCGCATATTGGAGACCTTGATTTCGCTCTGTCTACCACTCGTCAGTCTAGTTTTATGGGTCATCTGGATGGAGATGGTTACACTATAAAAATGGATATTGCTAATTCAGATGCCGACGCCGCTTTGTTTGTCTTCTCGGAAAATGCGTCAATTCATGACTTGCAGACTTCAGGATCTGTAGTTGGAAAGGATTTGGCTGCAGGTGTTTGTGCTGTTGCATATAATTGTGATATCTACAATTGTTATAATAGTGCAAAAATCTCTGCTTCTATTGCTGGAGGAGTGATAGCGTATTCGGATGGTGGCAATTTATACGGTTTGTGTAATTCTGGTTCAATTACCGCAACTACAATTGCTGGTGGTGTGATTGGAAATGCTACAGAGATCGAAAATGAGTTCCGTATTTCGGATTTGATTAACTCTGGATATGTAACTGGATATAAAGCTGCGGGTTTGATTGGTGACGCAGAAAGAATATCTGCAAGTTATACATTCAAGAGATTGATTAATTATGGTAGTGTATATGGTACATTGGAAGCGTATCCGTATATATCTTCATCTAATTTCTCAGGTTATTCATATTCCGACTGTCATTACGACATCCAGATTACACGAAATGGCAAGTGTCTGACAGATGGGTTTGACGGAGCTGCAATAGGACAGAATATAATCCCAACGACTTCGTCTGATTTGGAATATGAACTGTATTCAGATGATGTGACGGCTGTTTATGTTCCGTCTTTTGTCAAAGAAATGCGTAATTCCGAGTTGCTAGGAATATTGCCTACATTTGAAAATGAGGAATTGTCCGCATACGTTCAAACATCACCTTTGCTTCTTAATACAGGTCAGCTGGTACTCCGAAAAATTGGTCTTGCTGAAGAATACCATAAGTTGTCTGATTTGATATCATCTAATGATGAACCTGCTATACTTTCACAAAGATCGGAATTCGGAGATGAGCGTGAAACGTACATCATAATTGCACCTATCCCGTTCAGTAATGGAGATGGCTCGGCTGATAATCCTTTTTTGATCAATGGCTTGGAAGACCTAAAATCACTTGCCGATTTGATTGAGGCAAACAAAGTGACAGATAAATATTATGTGACTTCAAAGACAAATAACTGGTCGTACAACAAGTATTTCAAATTGACTGAAGATATCTTGGGCGACGGTACCGCATCTACAATAGTTACAAAAGCAATAGCCAGTGAGGAAAATCCGTTCCAAGGAGTTTTTGATGGAGGTTGCCACACAATAAAAGTTTCAATTAATAACAGGAATGAAAACAATCAGGCATTGTTCGCAAAAATAGAGTCTGGAGCTGTTATTGAAAATCTGATTGTTACTGGTGTGGTAAACGGAAAAATGTATGTTTCTGGCGTTGTAGCGTGTGCGACTGCTGACCGCGATGGTGCAGAACCTATCATTCGCAATGTTATAAATAATGTAAATGTGACTTCTTCATATGATTGCGTCGGTGGTATTTGTGGAAAGTCGAGTGCACGTATAGAGGATTGCGCAAACGCGGGAAACATTTTGATTACTATTGACTCCAATCCTTATTACACAGGAGGAATTGTAGGCTCCACCACATCTGATGTGCTTCGTTGTATGAATATTGGCTCAATACACGGACACAGAAGAATCGGAGGAATTTGTGGTGGTGCTATGAATGAAAAATCGAAAAAATTGATTAAGGATTGTGTCAACTATGGTATGGTTTATTCGCAATGTCCTCCGTCTGCAGATTTCACTTGCATTGGTGGTATAGTTGGTTCTGCGGATAATTATGATGTTGAGACTTCGTTGAATCTTAATAGTATATCATGCCGTAATGAAATTTATGTCGACGCGATAGCCGGAAGTGTAAAAGGAGAGGTTAATGGTTGCTATTATGACAAGCAGGTATCTGTGTTGCCAAGCAAATATGGTACCGGTTTGTTGACTTCAGAGATGGTTAACCAGTCTGTTGAAGGATTCAATAATAATGCTGGAATGTATCCTACTTTGAAAACTTCATTCTGTGATGATAAATTGTCAGCCTTGGCATCTTCTTCTTTGATGCTTTTTGAAAGTGATGACAAAACTGCTTTTGATGATGTAACAAAGATGATGAATTATGGTGATGTGAATGTCGCCAATTCAGATATCAAATGGACTGGGAAGAAAAAAGTAGTAGAGATTGTCAGAAGTGAGGATGGCTTCGTAGTTAAACCTTTAGTTGTCGGCACGGATACGTTGACAGCCTCTTATGGTATATATTCAAAGCAGATGTCTGTTGATATATATTGCATACCTGTTCGAATTGATACTACAATTTCTGGTTGTCAGATGGTTTCTGTTCGCAAGAGCGACGGCTCGGAAATTGTCTGCACTAACGACACTGTGTTTACAGAGGTCTACCCAAGAGAAAATTCTATTTGTGATAGCACAATCAAATATATTGTGAAAATCAACAAATTGACGGATTATTCTATTGATACTGTCCTCTGTGGAAAGAATGTGCTGTCTGGAGCTGTTTACCGTGGAAAGAATTATACTAACACTGAATATCTAACACTGAAAGATACGATAGGTTGTGATTCTGCTATCACAGCAAGATTGAGAGTTGTGATCCCACGCGTCGATTCTGTTTATTATAATTCAGGATGTGATTCTGTATTCTGTGAGGTAGACGGTAAATATCATCATGAGACGGTAAGCTTCTATGATACGCTCAAATCTTCTGTATGTGATTGCGATAGTATCATTATCAAAGTGAATTTGAATGTGACAAACAGTGACGCTTATGAGTTTGATGAGGTTTACCTTGATTCATTTGAAATCGGAGGTAAGAAACTGAAGGGTGGGGAGTCTTTGACTGTTTACGACACTTTGGTTACAAAGAATGGCTGCGACAGTATAGTAAAAAAGAATATTTACGTATATGACCGCGTCTACAAGATGGATACAGTGATTTATGCATGTGATTTCTATCTTGATAATGTGAACTTTAAGAAGATCACTCACGACACTGTTTTGGTAGAGCAGTTGAGTGAGACTTTGCATGGTATCACTGTCGATGGATATTATCTGCAGAAACGTGATGTCAGAATCACGCACAACACATCAGCCGATACGACTAGATTGCCAGAGGAGTATTATTGCCAGCGCTATATGCTAACCCAGAATGTTGATGGAGTTGAACATGTGATAGGTACTGTCACTCGTGATACTGTGGTCTACATAAACATTCCACGCGACAAGAAGTGTGATAGTGTGTCTGTCCGCACAATCCATATCTTCCCAGAGGCTGTTAAGGATACTGTGGAGATACCTAATTGTGGTGATTATTACGATGAATTGCTTGATACCACATTCACTTCAACTCAGGATTACATCATTCGCAAGAAGTACCACAATTCACAATGTGACTGTGACAGCTCTATTTCTGTGAGACATTACACAATCCGAACAACAAAGATGGATACTGTTGATCTTCAAGATTGCAGTGAGGTCCAGTATACATTCCATGGTAACAGCACACCTACAACATTCACTTCAAGTGTTGATACAGTAGAGGTGATACATTATATATCCGAGCCGGTATGTGACAGTGTTATCAGATATATCCATATTGCTGTTGCCAATCCTATTTATGATACTGTCAGTAGAACCACTTGTGGAGACTCTATTATGTATGATGGCAAGGTATATTGGGCAAGTGATGGTGATTACCAAAAGACAATACCATATCAGTCAGCTGACGGATGTGACAGTTTGATCCGCTATTTTGATTTCCGCTTTGTCGATACGATTGTCGATACATTGCCGACTAAGTATGGTTGTGATTCATTTTTCTGTGAATTAACAAAGAAAACATATTATGAGAATCATATAGTAAGTGAGGTTGTAGGTAAGACTGCTCAGGGATGCGATATTGTCAATGTTCAGTCCATTGTTGTTTTACATCCTACAAGCAGAGATACTGTTGTAAGCCAATGTGAGTTTGTGGAATTCGATGGTGAGATCTACTATAATGATACAACAATCCAACTCAATTTGAAGAGCACATTGTGTGATTGCGACAGCACAGTAAATGTTAAAATTGTGATATTGCCACGTATTGAGACTCCAACAATCTGTTTGTCTGATTGTGACAGTGTTGTTATCAACGACCCTGACAATGGAACGGTTGTATTCAAAGAAGACGTGGATGATTATCAATGTATTTATAAAAAAACGCATTATATCGCAGGAAAAGAGTATATTTGCGACAGTATTGTGCATTACAGTGTCCATGTGAAGAAACCGACATACAATTCTGTCGTTTATACAGGAGAAAGTTCGGTTGTCTATGGTGGTGTGACATATCGTCGTAGCCAGGTGTTTAGAGATACTTTGGTAAATGCGGAAGGCTGTGATTCATTTGTTGAGATTAAGATTGTGGTGGAGAAGGATTTAGGTTATCCGGTCATCGTGGATAAGTTTGGCTACGCTTTGTTCTGCAACAACAATATCGGTAAAGTGAAGTTTGCTACATACCAATGGTATAAGGATGGAGTGGCAATTACAGGTGCAACCAAAGAGTATTATGAAGAAAAGAAGGGAGAAAAATTGAATGGTTGCTACCATGTGGAGGTCACATCGACATCAGGAAGAGAGTATGTGTCTGAGACTTATTGCGTCGACAAGGATAGAGAATTGAAGGTGTATCCTAATCCAGTGTCACCGGATGGAATACTGACAATCGACTATCCGTTTACAGAAGATGAAAAGAAGAATCTTAGAGTTGAGGTATACGATGCGATGGGTAATATGGTGAGAGATTTTATTCCGAAGTCGTATCCGATCCATTTGGATGCCAATTTAGCTGAAGGACATTATTTCGTGTTGATATATGAATCTGATGAGAGAATGTTGGATGCGCGTTTTATTGTGAGATGATAGTGAAAGTATGACTATGGGACTACAAAATATAATAAGAGGATTTAGATGCGTTATCGCATTAGCGATTGCAGCGGTGAGTAGTACGACTCTATCCGTTGCAGCTGGAAAGTCTGCCGTAAAGAAAACGTTTGTTGACAGTTTGATTTTCAATTATGAGAATTCGATCTGGGGAAAGAACCCTGCAGTTCCTCTTGAACCATTAGGTCAGACAGAACAGTCTACTTTGAAGGATTTGTCTTACTACGGAGTGTTTGAGGATGCTCCTTTGCTGTCGACAGACCGTACTATATTTGTCGATTCCACATATAAAGTGCAGCTTCACACAACTAAGCGTGAAGTGCTGCAGGAAAAAGATGAGTCTCATTCCCACGTCGGCTTAGGAATGACTTTTGGTCCTACATGGATGACCTATAACTCTGAAATGGGAGCAGGCAAAGTCTCTATGTCTCCAGGAGTTCATGTTATGTACGACTATTATCTCAACCATAATTGGGGATTCATGATCGGAATCAATTTCTCATTCACTACAGGTACATTCGTAGGAAACGATTATTATGATGAGTACAGTTACGTGGATTATGAAGGCGATAAGTTGAATTTCAAATACAAAGTTGGAGAGATTGAAGAGATAAACAAACTTGTGTTGCTTGATGTCCCAGTAGCTTTGTCGTATGCGGCAGGCAATCTGTTCGGTCATGCCGGTTTGAAGATCGGAGTACCGATCAAACTAAAATACGACCAGACATTGAAGGATTGTGATTTTACTTGTGAAATTCCAGCGTACAATACAACTATGAATCATGGTCTGGCTCTTGGATTGAATGACAATGAGAAACATTTTGATGGACAGTTCACAAGCTCACCTATCATGATGATGTTTACTCTTGATGCCGGCTACCGTTTCCAGATAAATAAAATGTTCAGTATCAATGCTGGAGTATTTTTTGACAAGGCATTGTATAGAATCAAATTTAAGGCGGATTCAGATGAGGATAATATCCAGTATGCAAAGAATAAAGATGTGTATGATTTCTTGAAAACCTCAAATCCGAAAGATCAGAGTGAACTCCCTGCATATTTGATTCAATCGAGTGTGTTGAGTGGACAGAAGATCTCGACAAAGCAAAGAATCGCTGAAGGTTTGGGTTATACAAATTTCGGTTTCAAGTTGACATTCACATTTGACCGATACGGAAAGGATTTTTATCCGTCGGATGAGAAAGAAGAATAATTTGAGTTAGAATACTTTTTATATGAATTTGAAAGAGGGAAAAGGAGTCGCATTCGACTATCTTGAGCAGTATGGAGCAGTTTTTATAGTCGGCACGATGACAGATTCTGAGTGTTCGGAGGAGATGAAATTGGCAGCTGAAAAGTATAAGGATGTCAAGGATCTTTTCGACAAGATAGAGAGTGATACACCATGTGGCGCTCAATGTGGAAAGGGTTACCTTTTCTATGTTCCGACAACCAATAAAAGTTTGACAGTTGAATCTATGATTAGGGAAGCGACGGGAATATTGTCTGAGATAGGTATCCATAATTTGGTTGTCAAAGTGTTTGGTGAAACGGACAAAGATGTTGTGAAGAAAGCACTTGAGTCAAGAGAGAGTCTTGAGGATGTGTTGTTTATCGGATGAAGTTGATTTTCATTGTATATGAGGGGACGTTGCATGCAACGTCTCTTTTGCTTTCAAGATTCCCCTTTTTTCATTACTTTTGTACAGAAACAAATAAATGCGCATATT
>Ga0307448_100049_pt1 | contig 11498 bp, 2 predicted proteins | sample GoafecBaGen2Rep2_FD_203827 | JGI IMG/M metagenome (GOLD analysis project Ga0307448, IMG submission 203827) | Metatranscriptome of enriched fungal communities from goat fecal pellet, Isla Vista, California, United States - Bagasse, Gen2, Rep 2... ... | reverse complement strand
GCATGGAAACAAAAATATTCGATTTGAAGAAGGATTCAAAAAGGATTCTTTTCATCATTATAGCTGCCCTTCTAATGGCGGTAAACATCAAGACATTTGTGCAGGCAGGCAATCTTCTGCCTGGCGGAGCTACTGGTCTGACTCTCCTTATACAACGTATATTCAAACTTTTTTTTGATCTGGACATACCTTATTCTCCGATCAACATCCTGCTGAATGCCGTCCCTGCATTTATCGGATTCAAGTTTATCGGAAAGAAGTTCACAATATACTCATGTCTGATGATCCTGCTTGTCGGCTTATTCGCAGATATGATACCAGCTTATACAATAACGGATGATGTTTTGCTTGTCTCAATCTTCGGTGGTATCATCAATGGTGTTGCCATCAGTATTTGTCTGTCGGTCGAGTCGACGTCGGGTGGTACAGATTTCATTGCCATCTACATGTCTGAAAAGAAACATGTGGATTCTTGGAATTTTGTGCTTGGCATCAACGCTGTCATCCTTTCTGTCGCTGGACTTCTCTTCGGATGGGATAAGGCTCTCTATTCCATCATTTTCCAATATGCGTCTACTCAGATGATACACATACTTTTTCAGCATTATCAGAAAGAGACATTGCTTATTGTCACTAAACAGCCTGAACTAGTGTGTGGAATTATCGATTCTATGTGCCATCATGGAGCCACGATTATCAAAGCGGAAGGATCACATGAACATAAAGAGACTTCCATTGTATACTCTGTAGTCGGTAAAGATCAATATATTTCCATTGTCAGAGCCATAAAGAGAGAGGAACCCAATGCTTTTATCAATACAATAGATACGGAAAGCCTTACAGGTAGATTCTTTCAAAAGAAGACGGAATGATGATATTCTAATCCATTGTACATATCTACTGCAATTTATAGGATTTAATATACAAAAAGGGGCACTCATTAGAGTGCCCCTAATTAAAATTGACTATGTTCAAGCATTATAAATGCTTACACTTGAATGTCTTTGGCTCGTCCACAACACCATAAATCAAATCTGGAGTAAATTGGATTTTATCCAACGATTCATACATATATTGGGTGTTGGCATTCCAATAACGGAACACGACCGGCTCTGATTCATTACCTGTGCCGATGACTGTCAATAGAAAAACACCATTGATGGATTTTCCTACTGCTCTACATTCATCGCCCACAAATGCGGCAAAGAGATCGTTGCTTGTGGCATTTGCCTTCATGTCGGAAGGTAATTGGTAAACTACTGTCATTGAATAAGCGAAGTCGCCACTATATTCTACAGATTTCCAACCCGGTTTCTCATACTTTTTGAAGACGGTGCTGGTGTCAGGTTCTCCACCTTCTTCACCTCCCTCTTCTCCTTCTGGATCTTCAACCTTTTTATTGAGTTCCTCTTGCTTCTTATTCAAATCCTCCTGCTTTTTATTTAGATCCTCTTGTTTCTTGTCCAACTCCTTTTGAGCTTTGGAAAGAGAGTCGAGCTTGGCAGACAAATCTCCTTGCATCTTTTTGATTTCTGCAAGATCGTCGCTGTAATCCTCAGGATCGTCGCTACAAGAGAACAATCCTGAAGACAACATAGCGGCTGATATTATAAACAACCAATGTTTCATTCTCGTTAATTAATTTATTTCTTTACTATTTTGAATGTCTTCGACTCGCCATTTTGAGTCACCTTCAACAAGTATGAACCTGACGTGAACTCAGTCATATTGACAAGCGCTTCCAATTTGAAGTCTGAAACCGACTCTTCTGTTGAATAAACAAGTTTTCCTGTTAGATCAAAGATCTCGATTGTGACATCTTCTGCATTGTCCATCATACCTGTTATGTTCAACATGTCTTCGACAGGGTTTGGATAAACTGCCAAAGCATCACCGATTCCATCAACATTGAAGTTTAGAATCACTGGACTCTTTGGTGTGCCACAAACTTCATCGCCGACAAAAGAAAGTTGGTTAGAAGCGACGTAAGTCACACCATCACGTTCCAAAGTGAAGCGGATGTTGTCGCCTGCATTAGCTGCAACATTGATGAATTGAAGAGCGTAGCCGTCTGTCAACTCGATTTCCTCAACGTCGTTCTCAACATTGCCAACGATTGCTCGTACGATATCGCCATCCATTTTCTCTGGAGCATAAGCGATGATGTTCATGTTCATCTCGAAGTCGGAAGCCTTTGTCTCAACAGGAGTAGCTGAACGCAAAGAAGACGATGATGTAGGGTACTTGAACTTCTTCGCGTCGCCTGCATTCTTCAACATATAACCACTGTTTGGCATCATGCTCTTAAGTGAGCCGATCCAATTGTTTCCGTAGTACATCGCGAATCCTTCGTTCGACTTGATCACATCTCCCTCAGTAGCTTCATAGTCAGCCAAAGCCTCTTTTACTGTCATACTGTAAGTTGGCAAGTAGGCAATGTAATTCCAAGACTTCTTGTTTACTGTGATTTCAGTAGATGTCAAATCAATGTCAGAACCAGAGACAAACAATGTCTGCTCATATTCAGAATAGATCTTGAACATGTTCTTGTTGTTGAGTGTCACACCCTCATTCACCCATTTGCCAATAGATGTAGAGTAGTTAGCCGACTTTGTTTTGCTCTTTACGAAACTGTTTGCTCCCCAGTTTCCGTTTCCTAGATAGGAATCAATGTCAGACATTTCTTTGTTTGCCAAATTGAACGAAATCCAATTCCATCCTTTGTTCAATTGGATATTTTGATACTTCAAAGTTCCATTAGAGAACACAACAGGTTCTTTTGGTGTACCCAAAACACTATTGTTTACAAATTTCGCAGAAACAGAGGCAGTCGCTCCAGACATTAGTCCTTTGCTTGCATCCCAGATGCGGTATTCCACATTGTGAGATTTTGAAACAGGAGAATAAACTGTCATCAATGCATACCACATATCCAATGTCTTGTCGTAACTCATGTTAGCCATACCAACACACTCTCCCTGATAGAAAGCGGCCAACATGTCTTTCTCATCGTTAGAGAACTGTCCATCCACCTTGATCTGTGCGAAAACAGCCATGCTGAACTCATATTTGCTAGGGTCAATGTTCCAGTCTGGTGTGCTGCCTTCCACTGTTACATTGAGAGCAAGAGGCTCAGTCACATTGTTAGAGTTAGTCAGATATACCACCTCATTGTATGAGCCGACTGCCAATGATGGATCAACCTCAAACTTGATAGTCTGCTTTTCCAAAGGTTTGATTGAGCCTGATTCAGAAGATGCATTCAACCATGAAGGCATGCTTTCAAGTCTGTAGTTGATAACAGAACCGCCATTGTTGACGATTGGCATCTCAAACTCGTAAGACTCACCCTCTTTCTTTTCGATTGTCACAGCATCGTCCATCCATTTCAACTGGTTGCGGTCGATGTACGCGCTCAATGTGATTGGAGAAAGAATATAGTTTCCATTCACATCCTGTACCTTATCAACTGTGATGTTGACGATTGTTTTCTCAATACGATAGTCTTGTTCTTTCAATGTGATGATCAACGCATCATTGTTTACCACCCAATCGTACGACAATGAAGAGACAGCTCCCTTGTTTTTAACAGGAGGAATGTTGGTCGCTCCAGTCACTTTGCCAACAGCAACAGATGTAGTGTCATTGTTTGCCATATTGTTCAAAGTGAACTGCATCTCTTTTGTTCCCTGCCACTCAATATACTGCTCGAATGGATAGTATAGCAACAATCCCATTTCGTCGCCGTTAGACTTTTGATTGTAGAAAGACTCAATCTGTGATTGTTGACGGTAGAGATTCCAAAGACGTATCTCGTCTACCTTACCTGTGAAGTATTGGTCAACTGTCTTTTTAACGCTCTTATCTTTGTGCCATACACGTGCTCCTGCATATAATTTGTCTGATGCGATTTTGCCTACCTTGTCGTTAGAGAAGTAAGTGTTCAATTGACCATCCATATATATGCGTGCAGTACCAGAAGAACGGTTTACACTTAAAGTGAAGTTATGCCAGTTGTTGTCTGCATAATTACCGTTGACAAGTGTAGCGTAACCATTATGGTTGAAAGAAAGTGCACCGTTTTCATTGAATCCGACACTAAATAGTTTAGCAGGATCTTCTCCTACTTTATCAATGCCATTTCCATTTGAAATGATAGTCTGGTTTTTCGCTCCCTTCTTTGCATTGAACCAGAATTCCAAAGTGAAGTCCATATCCGAAGGTATGACAGCCGCAGAACTGTTCAATGCCACATAATTACTTCCGTCGAATGCTGCTGAACGACCTTCTGGCAATGCCCATGATCCACCGTTCATGATAAGGTTGGCTCCACGAGCCTTGTCTTCAGTAGCGTTACCCTTAGCCTCATCCATATCGTAGTAGGCGATCAGACCAAGGTCGTTGCCAGACAATTGAGTTGCGCTGTTGGCCTGGATAGTGGCTGAAGAACGTACAGCGTTCCAGATACGGAACTGATCAACCTTACCGTTGAAATTTCCTGACTTAGTTGCGACGTTGCGACCAATCTCGATTACTCCATTGCCTTTGTATGCAACAGCCTTTTGGCCATCGATCACAGATAGATAGTTGACGTATGCAGTCACAGTTGTGTCGATATTGTCGTAAACCAAAGCGATATGGTTCCATGAAGATTTCTCCCATGCAGGAACTTTTTCAGAAACAATTTCCTTGTTTCCTACTTTGACAACCACATTGCCACTGTTGTTCATGCCCATTGATATCGCACCCTTTGCACTACCATGGCTGAAGAATGTAGCATTCTGAACAGAATCAAAGTTAACCCAGCACTCGAAAGTCAAATCTTTATTAGCGAAGTTGCGAGTGGCCTCTGTAGCAAGATAATCGTTAGCACCGTCCAACGCAATAGCAATGCTATGGTCGGAAACAGCACCGTTGCGAATACCTGTCACTTCAAAATTGTTGGCTGTCAACATACCTTCGGCGATAGTCTCGTTGAAGTCGATGCGGATATCATCATTGACAGTCAAAACACCATCTGCAGGTTTTGGTGTGCCAAACAAGCGAGGATTGTATACATCCTTGATACCAGAAACGACTTCTGAAGGATTGTCATACAACTCATTGTTGATGTTGCAGAATGAAACAGCACGCAAATCATACTTCTGGTCTGGAAGGTCGTCCATGAAGAAGTTGTAGTAGATATTGCCACCGTCTGTCGACGAGATTGTAAAGGCATTGAATCCGTTAGCTACAGCGTTTTTAGCCAAAGAATCCTCTTTATAGTAATATGCCAATGTCAACCAGTCGTTATCTGAACCAGACGCAGGTTTGTACTGCAATTCGATGTGCTCGAAATCAGTATAGTTGACATCGAATCCAGAGATTGTAATAGGCATGTAGTGTTTAGCGACACCGTCTATTGTATCTACAGCACAATTCGTATTGTATGTCCAATTGTTGCTTGGCTTAGCAATAGCCACATTTGAACAAGAAGGGATGAAATGAACTGAGAAATAAACAGTATCAGAAATCACATCCAAGAAACTAGTTGGGTCTGCCTGACACTTAGAACAAAGAGCGATGGCCATGTTGTCGTAGTTCAACACAGATCCCTTTGTCACTGTCAATGTCTTCTCCAATACCTGACCTGCAGGCACCAAATACTCTAGAGCAAATCCAGACATAGAGTTTCCGTCGATGCTAGGAACCGCACCGTAAGGATTAGTAGCGTCTACAAAACGAAGATCGAACCACTGGTCTTCACCAGTCTCTGAATCATTCTTCAAATATACAGTCAAATAAGCATCCTCACCAGAAGGTACATTCTCAACAAACTTTGTTGGCATGTCGATCTTTGGATCTTCCAGTTTCATTGTTGCTGCACTGATTACTTCATTCTCATGACCTTTCCAGTGTGAAGCTGTGTAAGCTCCCTCGTAAGGACAACCAGTAGCTCCACCCTTTGTGCTGAACACAAATGTCGAATAAGAATCCTTTGATTTCAGACTGTTCTTGTCAACACTTCCTGAATTGACTCCGTTTTGGTCATAAGTCTCGTTTGATTTTTCAGAATCACGGAATACATCCACGCTCAAGTAGTCATCATCACCGTCTTCAGCCAACACGAATCCTTTCGCATGAGATGCCTCCAATTCATTTTCAAACTCTCCACCTTGAGTTGTCTCGATAGCCTCCTCAAATTCAAACTTAGTCTTGGCACCTGTTGTTCCAAGGTAAGTGTCATTAGAAATTTTTCCTCCGATAGTGATAGAGAATGAATGGTTCGACGTAAGTGTCGAAGAGTATTGCTCGCTATATTCGACGTTTCCACCAGCCTGGAATGAGTAGTTCTGTAATTTCAACTTCTCATTTTTAATTACAGTCGCCTTTATACTATCATTGTTCGACAAAGCTTTCTCCCAATCTTTGATATAAGTATTCAAAGCCTCAATTGTATCTCTGGTATATTCCAAAGACTGAGACAAATAAGGCACGTAGTAGTCAGGTTTTCCGAAATTCACATCGTCTGCATTTACCAAAGAGTAGTAGTAATTTACAGAATCTGCATCTGCCTTTGCCTGTAGCGTTTTAGGATCAGCCTCATTTGGCAATAGAAGCAAGCTGTTTCTCAATTCTTCCAATGTAGGGATCAATACCTGTTCAATATGAATCTGTGGATAAGCGAACAAAGTTCCGAACTTCTGACCCATTGTCACGCCGTTGGCTTGTACCACAGCTATATTGTCATTCACCAAGTATGTCTTTTCATAAGCAGAAGCTCCGCCTAATGAGTCATAAGTGGCACGGCTTACAGCGATCACATTTTGGCTGGTACCAAATGTGATGTTTGTAGAGTAACCGATGTACAAATCTCCGTTAGCTCCAACATACAAAGGGTCATCACTAGTCTGGAATTTTGTGGTTGTTGTGACAGAAGTCTTTGATGAGTTGTTTCCTGTATATTCCTCTGAATGGCTCACTCCTAAAGTGACTCCACTCTCAACTTCTGCCAATGTTGTAGCTGTACCGACCATAGTTCCGACACCTACAACGGTGATTTGTTGTGTGCGGACCTGTACACCAGTGGTGAAATCTTCAGTACCCTCGTTCTTTACAGAACCTGTATATTTTGATTCTTCACTGAAAGTGACACCCTTTTCCAAGTATGAATAACTTTTTGATCCCGGTGGGTCACGAAGTACACACAATAGTTTATCAGGACCAGCAGTCACGAAATTAGTTCCTGTCTGGTGAGCACCCAAGATATAAGCCATACCATTGCTGTTGCCGATTGGATTCTCCCATGCGACGCTGGTTGGATCGTCTGATGTTCCATATGTGAATGTGGCTGCGATAGTACCTGTCGCAGAAGATACAGAAGGCTCTGACACCTTAAACATGTAGATGGAATTGTCTGTGTCAATAGAGTCAGAAATTGCCATTTTATTGTTGAACTGCACATCTGTAGGCTCAACCATCACACGGTCGATTTTTGAAGCGTCAACCTGTTTCTTAGAGTTGAGATAGAAAGGATACTCTTCAAAAACTTCGTATTTGAATCTATAGTTGGATCCTGTCGAGAATACTGGATAATTCAATGAATATCCATTTGATTCGTTCCACAACTGAATCTTTTCTGTCTCACCTAACATGTTGTCAGAAAAGGCTACTGTGTCTCCGAAGTATGGCAATGGATTATCAACACCATCCACCTGAGTGACCTCCATTCGGGCTGTATAGCGTTTTGTGAAAATTTGTTTTTGAATATATCCGATGCTGTCTACATACGACACTTTTTTGTATCCTTCTTTGTCATTGATGCCGTTTGTGTATACAGAATCTACATACTCATACTTCTCAAACTGCTCAACCTTGTACGGAGAAAGGTTCAAAGAAGATTTATCTCCTGTTATACCTTCATGTCCGTATACAGACAAAGAAACCGTATATTCGATAGGATATACCCAAGCGATGAATTCGCCTGTTTCATTGTTGACATGAATAGTGATATTATCCGTATTGTATTCTACGGATGTCGTTTTGGCTTTTGTTTTTGGAACTCTTGCCAATGTGCCTTTCAAAATAGGGTGGCTTACTTTTTCAGTGTGAGACACAGATTGTAATTTGTATTTTTTCTGAGTTGGCTTCAATACAATCTTCATGTCGTTCGCCAAATTGTTTTTCGAAAGAGAGAAACCTACAGGGAATGCTTCTTGTACCTCGCCACCACAGATACGACCGATATACTTGACCTTGGTATTGTCGTAAAGTTTTAGTCCAGTAACTACATCCTGATAGTTTCTGTCTGAACCGTCACTGTTGCAGATACGTCCATCCAGTTCGAAAGTATGACCGTCTTTTACAGCCTTTACTTCATGAATTCCAACAGGAACGTTGATAGAGAAACTTCCATCAGCTTCAGTCTTAATATACTGTCCTGATTTATTAAGAGCAATCGCACCATCAATAGTGAAGTGAGCTCCCTCAACAGGATATGTTCCACCAGCGTAGTAGATTGTTCCTGAAACAGCGAATGAACTGTTGTCAGTAAAGTTTACAGTATGATGCTGAGCTCCTTCTCCTATAAAACGGATCTCTTGCTTTGGAGAGAACTGATGACTTCCCTTTCTTGGAATAATGGTATAAGCTGTTCCATTTCCGTAATAAGGGACAGAACGAATGTTATAAACACCAGATGAGTCTGTAATACTGCAATAAGACAAACGATTTGTGCTCAAATGAGATTTGACTTTTTGCACGTTAAAATTGCTACCAGTATTTCCATGATAAGTAGCCTTTCCTTCAAAAGAACTATCATAAATCTGGCTTTCAGACATAAAGTCAAAAGTATAGTAAGCATCCAAATTTCTTTCGTTTCCAATCAAATATCTTGTGTAGTCCGCAAGAATTTCAGATCCATCCAACACTCGGCTCCATAGGCGGATTTCGTCAATCTCTCCATTAAAATTTTCTCCCACAACGATATCGCCATTGACATCTTTTTGGAATGTGGCATTTTCAACATTCGCTTTTGCTGACAATTCTCCATTCAAATAGATGTATGCCAGCGATGTTGATTGGTCATACACAGCAGACACATGCGTATAAGTGTACAATGGAGATGCAGAATCTGCTTTTATTGTGTCTTTTTCACCTATAGCAAAGAAGAAATGTCCGTCATTAAAACCAACTTTGAAATTGTCTTTTTTATTAATTACCAAAGAATTATTCGATGAAGACGTTGGATAAACCCAAGCCTGCAATGTCACTGACGTTGTGTCGGCAAGGATGTTTTTTCCTGGGATTTCGACTCTGCCTGTGCCGTCAAGACCCAATGCATAAGTCTCCAAATCTCCATCGGCTTCAAGTCTTACAGAAACAGAATCGACTCCTTGTCCATTTTCGAAAGTGACGTGTCCATAGAAATCGCCTGTTGGTGTCCTGAATCCATAATCTTTCAAGATTTCATTAGTGTATAGTTTCTCTCCTCCACAATCCTTCAATCCATAAATTCTATACTCATATAGAATTCCAGGCAAACAAGATTTGTCATCATACGAAAGATCTGAGTTGACAGTTGCGTTGACTGTTTCAATTTTTCTGAAAGATGTGTCTGAACTATAGACCTCTCTACGTTCAACTAAAATTTCATCTACATCATTTGTGGTTTTCCACTTCAAGTTGACACGGTCTGAATAGTATCCCTTTGACGCATTAAAGTCGCTTATTGAGCCCACTTTACTTGGCTTGACGGAGTTGCCTAATACAATACTTTTTTGTTTGTAGCTATCGCTACCAGGAATCATTTTTAGGACATAAGAATATGAATTACAGAATCGAAGAAGTTCGTCTTTGTATACTCCTTCCTCATAGTTCAAAATGAACTCTTCTACCACAGAAGTCGTTTCATTTGTTCTCACCAATTTCAATTCAGAACCATTTGACCAAATGACACCATCCTGATCCCATTTTATTTCCACATACGGTTTTTCACCTGGATTAAAATACGCAAAAGCATTTTTTGGATAACAGTGATTTGTATTTACTGAAACATTTTGCTCTTTCTTAAATTTATCCCAACCAGGAATTCCTTTTGTGGCTTTTCTTTCTATTGAAAAATAGTATTCGGACTCATCCCCGTCTTTCAAATCCATAATTGATTCATATGAACTCGTCTTAGGATCGTAAGCGATTTCTAACACTCTTGTGGTGTCAACGGTTGTATTTTTAATTGTCAACAAGAACGGACTGTCGTTATAATCTGATCCCATCACTGTTGGCATCTCCCATTTTAGGTTAACCACCTTTTTGTCAGGATCAACTTTAACAACAAATTTTTGGACTTGAGGATAAGCTTTCAAAACATATTCCTTACTCTCAGCCACATATGTGATTTGATTGTTTTTTGTAGGAAAATATTCTTGATGAACCTTGAATTTATGTGATTTCGCTAGAAAAGCTTCATCAACATTTAAAACAAAATTACCATTGGTATTATTGTTTTCTTTAATATGAGTCTCATCACCATCCATCTTACTATTATCCTCATACAAATCAATGTCTCCCAATGTCGCACAATTTCGATTATTCGTCTCTCTTTCCCAGTCTATTTTCACAGCTGGTTGATTAGAAGAAGATACAAAATCAGCACCTATTGAAGTGTAGTTGGCAGTTTGTATGGTCGTTGCCAACCCCCCAGACCAAGTTTCGTTTATTTGTTGGTCTTTGGTACTACCTTCTCTCCACCAAGTACCATTCATATTGATTGTGAAACTTTTATTCATATCTTTTGAGGTGATTGGCTGAGACCACTCCAATGTATGTTCATCCTCATCGCTATACTGAACGTGTGTAACATAATTTTTATAACCACTTGGCACATTTGTCGTCATTTTTAACATGCCATCGTAATTACAGTTGATTTGATAAGTAACCTTTTGAGGTGTATTCTGTGTTATCACAAATCCAGTTGGATTTTCATCATCTTCAAAACCACAATGTCCTCTGTCGCCTCCTCCTCCCCACGTCTGGAAGTATCTCACTTTGTATTCTATACATCCTGTATTGGCATTCCATTTGAATGTGTTCCAACGCCAATCCCAATCAGTAGCCGCTGCCGCCTTTTGCCAAGGCACAATACACAACACGCCCATCAAAATGAGCACCCGAAACTTTGAGGTAGGCACTTTTTGCCCTGAAGAGAAGAATCTCTTAAACCTCTTTCCTAAAAAAGATATCAGATTCATTTTTTTAGATAATAAATTAAATTGTAGTTAATCCCAGTCAAAAACGGATAAATATTCATCAAATAAGGATACAGATTCGCATTCTTTTCTCTATATCCCATTGCCATGCTCTAAATACAACAATATTTAGAACCTGTTTCAATTAGTATTAAATCCCTTTGAATGGTTTTGTAAAGTTTTTCCTTTATGTTTCTGATTATCAGTTTTTATATATGAGTAATCCTCTTCGCATCCGTTTTTCGCATCTTAGACAAGGTGTAAAAAATTGTG
>Ga0307448_100042_pt1 | contig 12217 bp, 4 predicted proteins | sample GoafecBaGen2Rep2_FD_203827 | JGI IMG/M metagenome (GOLD analysis project Ga0307448, IMG submission 203827) | Metatranscriptome of enriched fungal communities from goat fecal pellet, Isla Vista, California, United States - Bagasse, Gen2, Rep 2... ... | reverse complement strand
CTCGTTTTAAAATACTCAAATAATATAATTTAAATGCTGATATATATTGTACAAATATAGGGAATTTTTCCTTTCTTTCATAGGAAAAAGCAAGGGAAGCGAGCTTCACAGCCCTCTTCCCTTAATCAACAAAAATATGTTAAATTTAGATATTATTTAATTATTGAGAACGTTGATCCGTTTACAACAACTGTATATACTCCTGGATTGAGCCTTTCGGAGTTGATCGTCGTTTGGTCATTGCCCTCTTCCTCGACCATCAGCATTCCGGAAGCGTTGTACACTGAATAAGAGAACGGTCCGTTGCAGATCACATTGACTTCGTTGTCTATCTTTGTCGGATATACGACAATGTTGTCATAGACGTGCTTGTATTCCCTTGGATAAACAGGGAACTGGGCTTCATACACGAAATCGCCTGGTTCGACGATGTTCGCATATCTCAATGTTCCGCTCTGGACTTCCACGCCAGACTCCCAATTGACGCTGCTCTCACACTTTCCTGAATAAGCTGTAAGGAAGAAAGAATAGGATCCCTCATTGTAGACGTAGATCTGAGGATTCTCCACCAGGCTTGTCGCCATTTTGATTCCTTCGTAATATACCTCCCATTTGTAAGAAGTTCCGTTCTGGCTTCTGTTGTTAAGCTTGATCTTTGTTCCGCTCGGAACTGAAGCCTTGTCGGTGACAAGTACATCGCCAAGCCATTCGCCAGCCATATCAGATGATCCGTATTCCACACCTTCCGCAAGAATGCTGAAGCCTGCCCCTACGGACTTGCTCATGTCAATCCTCTTCACATACTTTGTCGTGATTCCCTTGTAGCTTCTTGTGATAAGAACCTCGATCTCTCCGCTGATACCGCTGAGTGAGATTCCGTGCTCGCCAACAAGCTCCTTCTTGGAGCATTCTCCGTTCACCTCAAAGTAGTACTCGTAATGATTAGGTCTGTAGTTCTTCTGCTCGTCGTCGTAACAGATGACCGTTGCGGTCTTCTCACAGTCGTCAAGAGTAAGTTCAAGACAACCCTCTGTTATTCCAGGGATAGCTTCCACAGCAACCAGCAAAGAGTCGCTTGTCGTCGTTCCGCACGAATTTGTCGCAACAACCCTGTAATAGACAGCATCGGAAGGAGCGATTGACAAAACCTGTGATGTCAGACGTGTGGAATCGAACTTGTCGGCTGTCATCCATGTCAGACCGTCTTCAGACTGTTGCCACTCTCCGTTTGACGCATCATCAATGAAACAACTTAGGGTTGCGTCCATGCCGATGTTAAGTTCCATGAAATGGTCGTTGACCTTCAGACCTGCAGCCAACATTAAATCTTTCTCCAAAGGAACGATCTTTGACAATGCTGGACCGTTGGCGTTCACTGTAAGGACATTGCTTTTCAGAACATACTTGATGTTGTCAGTGTCATAGTAAGAGACACGCAGCATCAGGCTCTTCTCTTCATCCACTGTGATCGAATAGTTCTTGTCAGTCACGTCAGTAAAGTACATCATTGTGTTGTCATTACCGAACTTGAACCACTTGTATGTCACATCAGAACCAGCGTTAACTACATCCTCACCGACAATCTGCTTACCTGTCGACTTGCATTCAGTGAAGATGTTGCCGCCCTTCAATGGTTTTATTGTCACAGGCGAATAGCAGACCATGCTTCCATCAGCTCCGATTTTTGACTCGACAAGGACTTTCTCTGTCGATTTCGCAAGAATTATCTTCTCATTGAAATCATATTCCAGGCTGTCGTTCACAAGAAGGGCGAGTGCAGCCATTTCAGTGTTGCCATTGCCGATGATCTCAATCTCTCCGTCTGATTTTGTCTCGACCTCGAATGTCATAGGATTGTCTATCGTCTCCTTAACGTCAACCTTTATGATGTTGCTGATGATGCTGTCCTTGCATCCGTTGAAGAGAATGGTTCTGTAGTAAGTTGTATCGTTCGCCACAACCTTGTCGACATCCTTATACTCGCTGTTATCCTTAACTGCACTCCATGCGATTCCGTCCGCTGAAGTCTCAAATCTCTGCTTCAAGTATTGAGGCAAAGAATAGTCAGTTGCCGACGTGATAGTGATTGAACTACCCTCACATACTGTTTCTGCGTCTCCCGATATTGAGCTTTCATATCCTGTGAAGTCAGGGCGTGGAACGACAGTAGTCTTGATCATTTCAGACTTGCAAGAATAAGAGCTGTCCCAAGTCACGATTCCGAAGATGTTTTCCGCAAGGTCGTTTCCTTTGATCTTGCCTGTCAGCTTCTCAGGAGTCAGCTCCGTCTCCATCACCGTGTCAGCCTGCAATCTGTAGACTGCGACATTGAAGTTGCCGATCATGCTGTCAGCAAGGGTAACAACCATATCCTGGTTCTTGCACATATTTTCCTCGATAAAGACCTTCATAGGCTCGATTTTGTCAGCGACCTTATATAGCACCGCATCAGTGGCGATCGTGTCAGGACACACGTCTGTGAATGCGAGTCTTCTGATATACATGTCGCTTCTCACGTCCTCATAAGTGAAATCCTGTCCTGCATTGGCATCGTTCCATTTCTCGTTATCATAAGAGTACTGCCACAAGTAGCTCTTTGTTCCTGTGCCTCCAGTGGCGGTTGTGTGGCTGATCTTCAAGTCTGATCCGTAACACAATACACCGTCCTGTTCAGCCACACCGTCCTGTTTCAACTCTGGCAGGCTGTCTACATTGAAGTAGACAATACCTGTCTTGCAACCGCTGAGTTTGTGCATACCCTGGACTGTGTAACCGCTCTCGACCACGTAGGCAGGATGACGCTCGAACTCCATTCTGTACTGCTCCTTGAAGTCAGTCTTCACAGGATTTACAGAATCCGTGCCGATTGTCCAGTTGTAGTAATAATCCGAATCATTCTCAACGATGAAGCTTATATACTTCGAGTCACAGCTGTCTGCACCGATATATAGTGCAGGCTCTTCTGTTTCTGCCCATACCTTGAAAGAGAAAGGATCGGTCTCCACCTCTCCGCACTCGTCATCCTTGAACACCGCCTTGACGTAGAATATGACATCCTTGTCCCTCTTCTTTTCCTCGAAATATGTGTACACCAATCCGCTTCCGCTGATCTCGCTTGTTCCGCCAAAATCCACGTTTGATGACATGTACAGATTCCAGTTTGTTCCGTCAACTGAATACATCCAGTCAAGTCCGTACTTCGACTCCTTGTATTCTACAGATCCTCCTGTCGGAGCGTCAGCCGTGATTACAGGAACACTTTCGTCCGAACAGTACGAGTTCTTTCCGTCTCCCTTCCAAGTCAGAGAAGAAGCCTTCAAAGTCTTGTATGTCTCGAGGGAGATTACGTTAGAGTAGCGTGTGTATGCCTCTCCCACTTCCTTCTCGTTGTAGATAGGGGTAGCGGTTCTTCTGATATAGTTTGTTTTCTTTGGATCAAGTTGTCTTCTGAATGTTGCGTAGTTCAGAGAATCGTCAAATGCGTTGTCTATCTGTCTCCAGCTGTAGGCATCCGAGCTGTCTGTCGTGATCTCCCATCTGTAGCGGAACACTCCAGTACCTCCGAAAGCATTCTCATAGCTCTTAATGTCCTCGAACTCAACGCCAGGACAAACCTGCTGGTTGTTTCTGATTCTTCCTCCCTTGCTAACTGGGTGGACGTTCAACGGTATCTCGTAATATTCAGGCTCTATGCAGGTTGTGCCTTTAGTTGTCTTTATTCTCTTATGGTACAGACGGGTCATGAATGTAACGCTGTCTAGCGACACTGTCTTTTCCTCGCTGATCAGACTCTTCTCGTTCTTGTTTGAGTACCATTCTCCCGACATGGTGCTTTCCCTGTTTGTCACCTTGATATTGTCGCCGATCTCGATATATCTCTCTTCCACAGCCTGGCGGTCTATCGTGTAGTTGTCAGTGCTGTCCTTGTCGAATGAGATTACGGTAAGGGCTTTGTAATCAGTACCCAAAACGGAACATCCGTCATTGATTGCGAATCTGACATAAGTCGTCGAATCGAAATCCTCGACATAGAACTTGCTCTCAAATCCGTCCTCGTAAGTCACAGCGGAAGAAGCCTGGGCGAAACTCTTCTGACCGCCCTTTGCAGTCTCCCAATATCCGTAAAGCTCATAACCTTCTCCGAACAGCAATGCACCGAAATCTTTCGCCTCGTATCTCTCGATCACTTCCTCGTCTGTAGTGAGGGTTATCGCACCGCTCACTTCCGCGCCACCGCAATATGCGTTGCTTTGTGTCTGGATGGCACCAGCAAGGTTCTCTATATTGCAGTTCGAGAGCTGTGGAGCCACGTTGATATAAAGTGTGTCGCTGTTCTTGATGTACGGCGTATAAGTTCCATCTGGCTGCATCACATTGATGCTCGCCTGTCTGAAGACATAGCTTGTCTTGATCTTGTTGCCCACAGCCACATTCTTTGCCACGACAGTACCGAAGTTTGTCGTGTCTGCGTTGAACACCGATGAAGCTAGCGGAAGACCAGCCGAATCCCTTACATAATTCTCGTCCTTTCCGACTTCAGCGTAGATCCATTTGTAGGTGATGTCCGTGCCTCCGCTTGCGATCTCGTCGTCGATGATCCTACCGATCTTCTCGCCATGGCAGATATTGATTGATTTAGTGTCGCCATAACGCTCGAATGCGATCGTTCCGGCTGTGATCTTCTCAATTCCTTTGACAGTGAAAGTGTCAGGCACGCTCATACATCCAGCACGGTCAACCTTGTATATCTCGAATCTCTCGATCTCATAACCTACAGCAGGCATTGTTCCGAAGCTCAGATCTGTCACACCGAATGTCTTTTCTTCCTTCACATCCTTCACTCCGTCCTGGTTGATATGCGATACGACATAAGACTCAACATGAAGAAGATCCTTCACAGCGATATAAGGGACTTTGCCCATTTCTGCGTAATTTGCGTGCTCGTATTCGTCGGCACTCATTTCAAGCTTCTCCCTTACGGCAAGATCCACATCGAATGTGTCCTTGATTCCGCATCCGTCAGTCGCTATTCTTCTGAATGTCGTCTGTCCCTTTATCGACTCCAAATCAAGGATCTCAGTCGATGGGTAGATAGCTGTCTTGTCGTTCAAGTCAATCCATCTGTAAGTCACATCACCGAAAGAGGACTCCACGTTGCCAGCTGTCAGTCTCACGTCCTCGCCATAGCAATACTGTGATTTGTCGCAAGTAGCCCTTCCTATCTTGAATTTAGGGTTGATCTCCATTGTCACGACAGAAGTCTTCACTGCCTTGATCGGATAACCCTCATTGGCTATCTCAGCGTAGAAATGGCATGTGCGGTCAAGATTGTTGATGTTGTATATTCTTCCATTTGTTATATTCTCCTGGTCATTCGACATCAGATTATATTTGAAGTCAAGAACCGTTTCATCTACTTTCTTGAAATACTCCTGGTCATCATATCTGTAGTACCATGTTGCTTTCATTCCATTTTCTGGAAGTCCGCCACCGTTATATACAAGATTGATATTTCCGCTTTGATTGTTTGCGTTAGGACAAGTGTTTGATATACTCATTTGCACTTCTGTCTTCAAAGGCTCAATAAGTTCGTACTCCACTTCAACCTTGTCGCTTTTACAACCGTTCTCAATCATCACCTTCTCGACATAGACCTTGTGCTTTCCGAAAGAGTAGTCGAAATCGGCGTGGCTATCTCCGTTCTCAGTGTCATGCACGAACGACTGTGAGGCTGTTCCTTTACTCTCCACAACCTGGTTGTCCTCGTTGTAGTAAGTGTAAGAATACACCTTGTCGTCGCTGTAGTTGACAAAGAACTTCACTTCAAAGCTGTCCTTGTTCTGTACAAGCTTGTTCGACATCACATTTACATCCTTGGATGTGAGATCCATGCCTCTGTATGTCTTTGTGAGGATAGTGTTTGAAATGGCTTTCGCACCGCACAGATCTGTCAGCACGGCTCGGAAATAAGTCGGCTTTGTCATCGACTCCTCTGTATAGCTCAATGTTGAAACATCCTCTTTTGTCGCTATCTCTATGTTGAGGTTGTCCGTTGATGTTGCGACAACATCCTGCCATGTGCTTCCGTCGTAGCTTCTCTGCCATGTGTATGTGTTCTTTGCGTCCACAGCTCCGTCTGGACTGCTCCATGTGTTTGTCTGAAGCTGGAACTCGCTTTTTCCTGCATGGCAGAAATATATATCACCGTCTGAAAGGCGGATGTTAAGGTTCGGAGTGGCGACGTTTCTCACCTCGATTGCGTTCGATGCCTGCTTGTACAGTTTGCCGTCGCTTGTTAGGCTGACCTCGAGTTTGTAGAACTCGCTTCTGTTTTCAAGTCCTGCTGTCGAGATCTCGACTTCCGCTTTCGTAGCGTCCTTGATCGAGGTCCAGACTCCGTTGGTCTTCTTGTACCACTGCAACTTATATCCTTTTTCAAGAACATCATTGTTGAAGATGATCTCGTCGTTCACAAGCTGGAGTGTTCCTTTTCCGCAGAAATAGTAAATGTCGCCAGCGTTGATGTTCTCGCTCGATGGATTGATCACGATATTGTCAAATCCGTTGTTGACAGGCTTGTTGATGTGGAATGTGTCGCTCACACATGATTTTGTGCTGCTGAGTTTGTATGTTCGGAACACCATTCCTTCCACCATGTCCCTGTCATCAAGGTCGCTCTCCTCGAGAGTGTAGTTAGCCGAAAACACACTGTCTGAAATGACAGTCTGCTTGAAGTCGCTTCCGAGGAAAGAGAAAGCCACGTTGCTCTGTCCAAGATCATTCTTGTCAGTGAGCTTGACAGTGATCGCCTTTGTCTTGTCGTCGAAAAGGCTCTTGCTGATGTCTGATGGCGATACCGTGATGTCGGCTGATTTTATCTTCAGATCCGGAGCCACCTTGATCGTCTCCTTGCCCTGAAGGGTGTAGTTGTCGCACTTCTCGCTTGTCATGGTCACGGTATATGTCACGGTTCCTGGAGTCTCCACAAACTCCTTGATGGAATTGTCAGACCCAAGTTCTGTTGTCTCCGCTCCTGCTGTCTTTGTCCAGCCTGTCACCTTGTAGCCGTCTATCTTGTCAGCTGAGATCTCCACCTCCTCGCCATAGCAAAGCTCCGCAGACGAGGCTGTGAACGAAGGGACGGCAGTTGTTTTCGCAAGCACGTCGATGGCGATCGTGTCCCTCTTCACCTCGCAGTTGTTGCCGAGTACTCTCGTTCTGATGAACTCATTGCCGTTCGCAAGGGAGACATTCACGTCCTTTGATGTTCCTCCGACGATTGTCGCTCCCGTGGTCTTTGATGTCCACGTGTATTTCACGTTCGCCTCGTCAGTTCCGTTGTCCTCTATCTTGTAGCTTTTTGACATACATACAAGGTTGCTGTTAGCGTCGAGTGATCCGGAAAGGAACAGGCTTCTGTCTTCAAGCGGAGTAAGGACGTTCTTGATCTTAATGGTCTGTGATCTGCTGCATCCGTCAAATGACCTTGTCACATCCACATTCACCGTGTTCTTTGTTATGTCATCCACGACAGACGGCATCTTTATTTTGCTTGTGCCCTCGCTCTCTGAAGTGAAGGTCTTGCCCCCCACCTTGTATGAATAGACGGATCCGTCGTCTGTCCTTGGTGTTATGTCAAGATCCCTGCCGAGCACTGGGCAGTCGTAGGCGAAATCGTTGTCTGTGAATGCGAGGTCGCCCTTCACAGTCAAATCGATTGCGTTAGCAGCTTCCACCTGTGTCGAACAGAACTCCTGTGTCGCTGTGATCTTAGCGTCGTAGACGAACTGCCAACCGTTGTATTTAGATGCTCCTGTGATCAGGGTGTCCACTTTAGCCTTCTGTCCGTCGACATCCTGGTAGGTCTGGATCCTGTAGATTGTCTTTCCTATGTGGCTTGCGATCTTAGGCTCGTCGCTCTCATAGGAAATGTTGAATATAGGCTTCTCCTCATAGCACACGTCAGCCTTTGACACAACAGCGTCATACTCTGTGATGCTGAAAGTGGGTGCCGTGTAGACTTTTATCCTCAAAGGGTCGCTCACGCTCTCGAAAGCACCGTCACCCATGCGGACAACACGGACTATCTCGCAGTCATCCGCAATTTCGAACTTTCCTGCTGAAAGGGAGAAGGTTTCGTTCTCCGTGCCTGGTATCTGCTTGCCTGTGTCCTTGAATTTCCAGATGATCGTCTGCTCACCATATCCCCCGGCGATGTTCTCAGATCCGATAATCTTCGGGTTTTTCTCGCCCTTGCACAGATAGTATGTGTTGCCTTTTACCGAAGTGAGGTTTTCAAACCTTATCTCGTTGTTTTTGATGTCCTCCACGACCTCAATGATGACAGGGATCGCCTCGCCCTCGCATCCGAGAGAGTTGACACCGCCGTTGATCTTCTGCAGGCTGTAGCTTGTGTTCTTCAGCTTCTCTATATTTGTCTCGTTCATTGTCAGGGATGCAGGCAGCTGTCTGGCTGTCTCCCCCTCGTTTAGCACGTACTTATAGTTTGTCGAGTTCTTTCCGAACTTGATTGTGTTGCCCTCCTTGACCTGGATGTATATCTTTCCGTTCTCGTAACGGTAAGAGCATCCTGCGATCGTGATCTCCGCCTCCGGATCAGACTCCACCGACTCCACTTTCACCTGGGCAGGGAAAGAAATACCGTTTGATCCGCATTCCTTGTCCTCCACATAGACTGTGTATATCGTTGTCTGCGTAAGGGGGTCAGTGATCTTCCATTTGGCAAGCTCGTTGCTGCTCTGGTCGACTGTCTCGTATCTTTCCGCTGTCGGGTCGATGCTGAACTGTAGGTTCGGGTTGAACACGTCGCTCTCATATTTCTTCTTCAGTGTTATGATTCCCTTGCCCTCTCCGAACTCGACTCCTGAGCACACAGCCTTGTCGCTGATCTCCAGCTTCAGGTTGCTCGATGTCGGCACGGTGTATGGATGCACCTCATAGACCACGTTCTGTTCCGGAAGCACGTCCCAGTCGAACAGTTCAAGATAAGCCTTGGGTCTGAAGTAGACAATATCGCTCGCATTGAGGGACGAGATATAGCGTCCGCTTACAGTGAGGTCGGTTCCTGTGACGGATGCGTTCATGCCTGTCTGGACGGTGTTCCAGTTGGCTCCGTCAAGCGAGTACTCCCATTTGTACACAAGCCCGTAGTCTTTTTCCGTGAACCATTCTGTCAGGGTTGCGTTTATTCCCTGCATGGTCACTTTGCTTTTTTCGCTGTCCATGCAGATGTGCTGCTCTCTGTCGGTCTCATAATGTGCTGGTCTGCCTGCGAGGACGACCCTGTCAAAGTGGTTGAATGTGACAGAGCTGGAATGGCAGCTGTAGCCTGGCACAGTGTAGTATGCCTTTATCGTCCATCCGTCCGTTCCGACGGTTTTGCTTCCTTCACATCCCGTCTCGAAATCGTAAACGCTGATTCTTTCAGACTCATAAGGGGATTCCTTTTGCGGTTTGACGTTTTTCCATTCTTTTTCCGCACCGTCCACAAATTTCGCATCGTTAACGTTTCCTATGAAGTCGGAAGTTGTGAACTGCACTTTGTGAGCCTTCTTGTAGGCTTCCTCGTCATAGATGGCGAAATACGAGCCCTTGTCAGGAATATTAGTGCTGACCTTAATGCTTCCTCCCTTGCACTGGTAGATTGTGCATGTGGCTGTAGCCGACTCTCCGTCAAGAGTGTGGTAGGCGGACCCCTCGAGGTCTACCCTCAGATTCCACAGGATGCGGAAATCCATTCTGATTGTCGCCCTGTCGCTGTACAGTTCGGGAATGGTGAATAAAATGGAACCGCTGTTTTGGGGAAGCGTGACGGAGGTTGTACTCCATGTCTTTGCCAGAGATCCGCTCCATCCGGCAGGTGCGTAGTCGCTTCCCGCTTTCCAGTTTCCCTCTGATCTCATGAAATCACTCCATGATCCTCCCTCCATCCTGTACTGCCAGCGGATGTTGTATGTGAGGTCCGTTATCTTTTCGCCACCTAAGACATGGTTTCTTCCACAGCATTCCACCCTTCTTTCTGGAATGGATACGATGATTTGGGCATACCCGTCTTTAAATCCTTTGTATGTGGCTCCCTCCACAACAGGATTCCCGTCGAGGAAATTCATGTACGAATCCCAATTCTTTGCGTTTGCCACGGTGCAAAACAGGCACACTGACAGCAGTGCGAGTACTCTTACTATTATTTTCATACACTTTTCTATTAAAGTTTTTTGCAATATATGATCATTTGTTCCATACATACCTCAGTCCTATGTAGAAGTTTGGTTTCAGGTAGTTTGTGCCGTTACCGAACAACAAGTACTGTTGACCTCCGAGGACGATGCACACCCTTTTGCCCGGGTAGATCTCCATTTTTCCCCCGATGTTGGCTCCGCCCACGATTCCGGACTTCTCCGCTTCGAGAGCCTCGCATGTCCATTTGTCATAGCCCACGTTGCCCATGATGTCAATATCGACGAACATCCATGTCTGGGGGTGGAAGCACATCACTTCAAGACCCGCTCCAAGCAGGAACTGGTTGCTGAACTCGGAATTACCGAACACCGCCCTTTCCATGTCGAGCTGGCAGATGAGTCCTGTCCTCTGGCTGAAGCACCTCTGATACTCCATTCCTATGTCGAACTTGTTTTTTGTTCCCTTTCCGTACCTCACACCCATGGACTGGTGTCCGCCTGTGTGCAGCAGGCTCACTTTCTCATGTTCGGCGAACAGGGACGCTGTTGCGAACAGAGAGATCAAAAATGTTATAATGTATCTCATCGCTTTGTTATTCTATGTAAATCTTCTGTGTTGTGTAATCGGACCACAATCCGAACTCGTCCTTGCAGCGGACAGATACGGTATGCTCTCCCTTGGACTGGAAGATGTGGTTGACCTCGTTCCTTGTAGTCGGTTTGATGAAGTCGACCTCGATCCCCTTGAATTTCCACCATCCTTCCACGTCGTCCTTTTGCCTTCCGAATGTGGCGAGGTAGAAGCATTCGTTCTCATCATACGCAGATGATGATACTGTTGTTGCGTCTTCTGTCACGATCGCATCGTAGCGGATGCATCCGTCGAACATCTTGTCCCCCTCTTCTATTCCCACTGTATAATTGTAATTATGCCACCACTTCAGATCCTCCTTCCCCAGATCCTCGTAGGGGGCGTAGTCGAAGAGGTACGACCATTTGACGATCCTGTGTCCGTCGGGGTCCGTCCCCCCTGCCGTTATCCTGTACTCCCCCGTCTCCTTGTCCACACATGTGATGCTGACGGAAGGGACCGGCATGCGGTTGGGCTTTATCTTCACCAGGACATATTCGGTTGTCTCGACTCCGATCTTGTTCCTTGCCGTCATGGTGTACCTCGCCGACACCTCCTTGGAGAATGGCACAAGATGCCTTTCGTCATCAATCAAATTGGTCTTCAGATTTATGTTTGATGGGAAGTTCTCGTAAAAAGGGGTGTATAGGAGTGCCCTGCTCTCGAAATAGTCGCCCGCTATCGAGCCTCCGAGATAATAGTCCTTGCCCAGAGAGAAGATGACCTTGCCGTTGGACTTTGTCAGCTTCAGAAGCGGTTCCGTGTATTTAAAGGCGTTTTCTCTGTAGCTACCCATGCGATACGACCCCATTTTTTCCTCTACCTGCCAGTGGCATATCTCAGGTCCAAGGAAATAGAGAAGTTCGGTCTCATGCACACCGTTGGCAATGTTCTCCTCTGGAATGCTTGTGATCTTGAAGTCATACGTGCACTCCTTTCCGTAAGGGTCCTCGATAGAAAAAGATAGAGTGTCGGGTCTGCCCCATCCGACTTCAACGACCCTATATCTCTTTCCTTCCCAATACTCGCCTCCGAGCGTGTCGCTCGAAGTCTCCATTCTGATTATCGGCTCCTCCCCGTGCTCGAGGAACCAGTCGTCCCTTGTGTCACACGAAGCGAGTGACATGGCGATGGCGCTCAGCCACAATAAATTCTTATTATCCATTTGTCTTTTGTTTTTCTTCAACGTTTTTTCGGAACAGTTCCGCATTCGTCCTGATCCTTTCCTCGTCCAGGTCCACCTGTTCCTCATAGATCATGTCTTCCTTGATCAGCTCTTTCTGCCTTGGGGTCAGCTTCACCCCGATTTCAGCCTCGTAGGCTGCGTAGGCTTGTTCCAATGTTCTTTCCATACAATACTTTTTTTATCTAAATTTAACCATTTTCG
>Ga0307448_100041_pt1 | contig 12258 bp, 4 predicted proteins | sample GoafecBaGen2Rep2_FD_203827 | JGI IMG/M metagenome (GOLD analysis project Ga0307448, IMG submission 203827) | Metatranscriptome of enriched fungal communities from goat fecal pellet, Isla Vista, California, United States - Bagasse, Gen2, Rep 2... ... | reverse complement strand
GAGATTTTGTTCTCACTTTTGTTCCTTCTCTTTTCAGTCTCAGCCACAGCGCAGAGATCAAGAGGAGGCGGTAGCAGCAGTGGCAGTTCATCTAGCTACAGCGGTGGACGCTCATCATCAGGATCTAGCTACAGCGGTGGAAGTTCATCAAGTTCAAGCCACAGCAGTGGACGTTCCTATTCTAGTGGAGGATCTTCAAATCATTCATTCAGCTCGCCATCTGCTGGTTCATCAAGATCATACAGCAGCACACCAAGCCGATCATACAACAGTTCGTCAAGTTCGACAGGTGTCCGCAGCCGTTCATACTCATCATCTCGTCCGACGTCTTCACGTTCGACAGTCCGCACAGCAGCTGCTCCATCAACACAGAAAGCAGCTTCTGCAACACGTTCACGCAACGAAGTTACGGCACGTCCAGTACGCACTACTGGTCCACGTGTACATGCGACATCTCGCAGACCAGAGGTTTCTCACGCACATAACTCAGCCAGTGTTTCAAGAGTCGGTTCTTCAAGAATCGCCCGTACGACACACAGAAATGAGAACAGAAACCGCATAACAAAACGTCATGGGCATGTATACCATTCACACATAGGTTATCACTATCATCCATTCTACTATGGAAACTGCAGATACTATGTGCATTGCGGAAGATATTACCGCTGGGATCCATACTGGGGTTATGAGTGGGTGGCTTACCCTTACGGATGGTACTTCTCTACCCTTCCTTACCGTTGCTTCCCTGTGTACGTCGGCAATGTGACTTACTATTACGGCCAAGGCACATGGTTCGCACCTAAAAATGATGGATACGAAGTTGTCGAAACTCCAATCGCAGACGACGAGGCTCTAAATGTGGCTGAGTTGCCATACGAGTGTTCTGCTGTCGTAGTGAATGGAAAGACTTACTACGTGGGTGAAGGAACATGGTTTGTAGCAACAGACAATGGATACCAAGTTGTTGACGCTCCTACAGAAGGTGCTACTATAATTGAGGAATTACCAGAAGACAACAAGAAAATCGAAGTTGCCAATCAGGATTTCTTCTTCGCCGACAATAAATGGTATATGCCAGTAGAAGGTGGATACATGCTTATCGATGAGCCTGTTGCCATCCAGAAGGAAACAAAGGCAGAGGAAAAAGCAACAGCTACCGAGACAAAAGCTGACACTACTTCTACATCAAGTGAAGCCAGTGCCGTGCCTGCAACAAGAGGTATAGAGTCTGCTTCTAAGGTCGTTTTGCCTGCTGACGCTAAAGAGGTGGAAATCAGTGGAAAGAAATACTATTTCGCCAACAGCACATGGTACGACAAGACAGCAAATGGTGATTATGTCATCGTTGAGTCTCCTTTGAAGTAATTTATTCCTACAAATAATCAAAGAAGGGGAATTACTAATTCCCCTTCTTTTTGCTTTTCAAAATTAGCGGCGACGTGAATGCGACACGTCTACAGATTTAGTCACTCAGCTATATGCTGTGCACAACATTTTCAAAAACGGAACTATCATGAGCAAGATGAAACTCATATTATCAATGATTTTAACTTTTCTTTCTTTGTCTATTATGGGAAACAACAAAGCATCAAAATTCGACTACTCTTCTAAATGGAGTGAGATAGACAAACTTATGGACAAACCTTTGCTCAAAGATGCCCAAAAGAAAGTTGACGAGATACGTGCGACAGCAAAAAAGGAGAATGACGAACTGAACCTCCTGAAATGTGAGATCTATGATTTCGCAATCGATTTGGGATGCGAATATGACATATCCGCAGGAGAAAAATCAACAATCAACGACGAGGTAAGTGATTATAATTCCAACGTCTTGCCTATACATAGATTAAGAACCAAACCACGCATCACCAACCGTGAAGAGGGAGAGGATATCATAATCAACCACTACAAAAAGGCATCAGAACTGAAGGATGCTTTCAAATCACCAGTGGAGAAAGCCTGCTGTGAACTGTTCATGGCAAAGATGGTTAAGGATTTCATTGATGTGATGGGAAGATACCCAGGTGCGGTCTCAACTGTCAAAAATGAGTCCGGCAAACAGTTTACTGCTGAAGATTTCCGTGAGATGTCGTTTGAGAACCTACGTGATGTCGTACGCACCCACGTCGACAACGTCGTGAAAAACAAAGAGACTCTTCTATCCTCATCATCAGAGAAATACTACTCTCTGTTTGTCAAAAATGACGCAATCACAGATGAATACAAAGAGGTCCATCCATCTGTTTTTGATGCGATGCTCCCGTCGCTGATATCTTTTTATTTCAACGACTTATCAGATATTGAATTTATCAGATCCATCTTTCTGCCGATTATCCGTGTGCCGAAAGAGCTTCTGAAAAAAGATTTTCTAAACTCAGTGTTCGCCGATGTGATAAACTATCACAACAGCAAAAAGGAATATTCCGCAGCTCTATCCGCAGAACTTTCCCGTCTGCAATCATTATCTATCCATTGGAGCAAAACGCAGAACAAGGAAAATCTAGAGGTTTTAGATGATCTCATCAAACAATACGACGGAAAGACTTCGTACATTGTAAACGCTGTTGTGAAAAAGCAGGAGATAATGTGTCTTGCTTTGGAGAGACTAAACTCAGGCTATAATTCGCCTGATGATCTGAAAGATATCGAATCATTTCCGACTCTGATCATAAATGAGGCAGAAAAATACAAAAAGGAATATCCTAAACACCCAGGAACAAAAGAGCTGGACAAGAATATCAATTGGCTCAAAAATGTGGAGGTCCACGGATCCGCTAAAAGAGCATGTTTCGGCAAAGGCAAAGATGTGGAGATCAATGTCAGCTATGCCAACACTGACTTGCTTTATGCAGAAATCTATCGTGTTGAGATGACTCCTATAGAAATAGAAAAGAACAAAGACAGAGAAGAATCGGTAAAAACAAAACTTATAGCAAAGAAAGAATTCAAACTATCTCCGTCTAACTACATATTCAAGAAAGATACCGTCATAAATATCGGCAACGACCTTGACTACGGAAAATATTTGATTTATTTCAGCAACAAGAAAAACGAGATCAACAAAGACAACTATATAACAATCAATATATCTGACCTTTCTTTATTTGACGTCACTACTGTAGGAGACAAGAGGGCTATATTCGTGGTGGACGGAGAGACTGGACATCCTGCAAAAGGAGCGGCTGTCGAAAGATACCTTGTCCACGACTACGAATATAATCTGAAAGAGACTCAGAAATCATCCGCAGACGGCAAAGTGACATTCACTCTGTCTGACAATCACAATCATGAGATCCACGCGCAAAAAGGCGAGGATATATACACACAATGGATGAGTATTTATAAAAATGATTCTGTAGTAGAAAAAGAGAACCACTCAATGTCAGTATTGACAGACAGAAACATTTACCGTCCGGGCCAAACAATAGAAGGCAAAGTAGTGTTGACATATCTAAGCAAAAATGAAGAGCACGTAGTTGAAAACAAAAAGATCAAACTGATTTTCAAAGACGCGAATTACGAAAAAATCGAAGAAAAAGAGGTCATCACAAACGGATTCGGTTCGGCAGCATTCAAATTCAACATTCCTACAGACCGACTGAACGGAAGTTTCTGTATCAATGCACTCTGTAAAGACGACAAAAACAATAGAATATACGAAACCCATCGAATAACCGTTGAGTCGTACAAATTGCCAGTGGCAGAAGCCAAGATCAAGGTGAGAGACGGAAGTTCGATAATGTATGGCAGCAAACTTGAATTTGAAGGCGAAATCAAAACATTCTCAGGAGAAGCAGTCGGTGGAGCGACAGTCAAATACCGCATTGAAAATGTGAAAACTGGTTATTCAGACACAAGAAAAGTATTGTTTTCTGGAGAAGCCAAATGTGGAGACGACGGCAAGTTCACAATTGTGACAGATTCCGCCATCACAAAAGATGTCACAAAAGCAGTTGAAATCACCGTCGACGCTGTTTTGCCAAGTGGAGAGACTGTGTCAGCAAAACATCACGTGGATTTAGCAGAGCTATCTGTGAAAGGAGTCTTATGTAATTTCATCAACTATAATATAGAAAAGCATTCACCACTAGCGTTCTGTTTCGACATTCTAAACGCTGCGAAATACAACAGTGATGCAGAAGTGATGCTCACCATCACCACGAAAGGAGACAAAGACAAAAATATTTCAAGCCAGACTTTGATTTCCAAGAAGATCAAAGGCAAAGGATCTATGACAGAGGAGTCTATGGATCTGTCATCACTTGCCCCAGCATCCTACGAGCTACATCTGGAAACATTGTCGGGAGAGGTGATCGACTGGCAAGAATTCTTATTATACGACAAGACATCGTCGAAATTGCCAGAAGGATTTGAATCAAAACTTTGGATTCCATGTCTTGACGGAAGAAGCCTAGAGTGTTCAAAAGAAAAAGACGCTGAGATTCTGATCGGATCCTCTGAAAAAGACGCTGCTGTATTAGCTATTGTCAGAAGTGAAGATGGAAAACTCCTGCATGACGAATGGATTAAGATCAATAATGAGCAGAAGATCTACAAAGTGCCATTCAACAAATACTTCGCCAACAGCAATCTGAACATGGTGTCTGTGGAATTCGTCACTGTCAGACAACATGAACTAATAAAAGAGCACAGCAATGTGAACATAGAAAGGAAAGTGACGAAAGAGGAACAAAAGATCGAGATTTTAGAGATTGTCCGCAATATCGTGCCAGGTGAAAAACAGAAAGTGAAGATGAGAGTCAAACCGACAAACAGCAACTATGAAGTAGCAGCAGTCATGGTAGACGCAAGTCTGCGAGGCATGTTGCCATCATGGAGCACGCTAAACCACTACTCTATCTATTATCCAGAATACAAAACCGAATCACGCTACAACTACTTGCGTCCTTTCGGCATTCGCAAAGGCGTTCATATGGGTTCATACCAAGGATTGCCAAGCATCAAATTTTTATGGGACAACATCAATATGCCAAATGTCAACTTCTTGTATGCATATACAAATGCCGTCCTCCCTATGGCAACAAATGGTGCTGTTGCTAGGGTAAAAGCATCACCAAAAATGCTGAGAAGTATGGACATGGCGGATAACGCAATAGAAGAGAGTGCAATAAAAGTATCCGACTCAGTTGAAAATGAAGCAATTGGTCTTGACGAAGCTGATGATACCACCAAAGACAAATTCGCAGATGTAAGAGTCCGCAATAATTTTGTGGAGACGGCATTCTTCTATCCTCAGTTGGAGACGAAAGCAGATGGCAGTGTGGAGTTTGAATACACAGCACCAGATGCGTTGACTTCGTGGAAAATGATACTGTTCGCACACGACAAAAAAGTCAACAGTTGTATCACAAGCGACGAATTGCAGACAAAGATGCCATTCGCAATCAAAGCAAGTCTGCCAAGATTCGTCAGAAAAGGAGACAAGTGCACATTCGCCACTACCATCACAAACAATGAAAAGGAGGAGACTAATCATGGAATGAAAACATCATGGACAAAACTGATGGAAGGAGAGGTCTCGATAATCATCAAAGACGTCGCCACAGAGAAAGTTCTTTTGCATCAGACCCGCCCATTCCAAGTCGCAGGACAGACATCCAAAGTTGAAGAGTGGAGCTTTGATGTGCCAGCAGGAGTAGCGGCGATAGAAGTCAAGATGGTAGGCAAAAGCGGAACATTCTCCGACGGTGAGGTGCACCAGTTGCCAGTGTTGGCAGACGGCACACACGTTGTGAAGAGCAAATCAGTGCATGTGAGAGGCGGAGAAAAGAAAGATTTCTCAATTCCATACAATGAGAAAGAGATGAAAGATGCCGAACTCACTGTGGAATATACAGACAACGCTGTATGGCAGGCTCTCATGGCTTTGCCATCAGTGAAAGATGCCAAATATGATTGTGCGACGGAATTGATCACAACCATTTATGTCAACCAGATGGCACAACGCATAGCCAACAGTTATCCGGAGATACCGAGTGTGGTGGAGGAATGGAAAAAAGAAGGCATCCACGCAACGTCGCCACTTGAACAAAACCAGGAGCTGAAAAACGTGTTGATGCAGCAGACTCCTTGGATGTGTGAGGCTAAAGACGAAAGTGAGCAGAGAGCAAAGATTGTGGAACTTTACGACAAAGACAGAATTGCCAAAGCCAACAATGATGCGATCAGCAAACTGCAGAAGTTGCAGAACACAGACGGAGGATTCGCATGGTTCCCAGGGTTCAAGCCAAGCGAATATGTGACAGTTTATGTAGCCAAATATTTGGTGGATATGCGTGAATACGGAGTATTGCCAAAGAAGTGCGAGAAGATGCTGAAAGATGCGGTGAAATACATCGACAAAGCATTAGCGGAAGCATATAAGAATGAGATCGAGAAAAAATGGAACGCAGACAGAGAATGGATATTTGACATATTCAAGATGAGGATATCATACGACAAGAATCTCGACAACAACACCAAAAAGATTCTCGATTACTACGTCGGCAAGGCCCATAAAGAGATCAAAGAGATGACACTCTACGGAAAAGCTTCATTCGCTATCGTCCTGAATATGAAGGGCGACGTGAAAGAAGCCAAATCAATAGTGGAATCATTACGTCAGAGCGCTACTGAGACAGAGGAGCTCGGCATGTACTGGAAAGAGAACCAAAACAGCTGGGGACGCTACGGAAACTCCATCAGCACCCACGCAATGTTGACAAAAGCATTCCAAAAGACAGGATGTGATGCCAAAGAGTTGGCAGACCTACGTTTCCATCTCATCACAAAGAAAGAGACGACACAGTGGAGCAACACACAAGGTACACTAGCCGCCATCGACGCACTCGTAGGTGACGGAAAAGCGACGTCTGATTTGAGAAAGAGCGGAAACCGTACCGTCGCAACGATAAAGATCGGGGGCAAGCTGATCGACGAGAAGCGATTGTCAGGCGACGGATATGTGAAGATCAATTACGGCAAAGAAAAATTCACTCCTGAATTGTGCAACAACATCCATATCGAACAGCCAGCCGGGCAAGAAGGTATCGGCGGAATCTACGTCGCTTACGACGCCCCATATTCCGAGATAACAAGCGGAAAGAGTGGCATAGAAGTGAAAAAGAAGATGTATAAAGTGGTGATCGCCAACGACGGAGACGACAATAAAGAGATGCTCCAGGAGATCAAAGATGGAGAAAAACTGAAGAAGGGAGACAAAGTGAAGATCGTGATGACATTGAGAAGCGACAGAGACATCGACTTTGTACAGGTACTTGATCTGCGTGCCGCATGTCTTGAGCCTGCCAGAAAGCGTCCTGGTATGGAATGGGCCGACGGAAGATTCTACTACCAGAGCATCACAGACAGCGAATACAGCATGTTCTTCGACCACATCAGCAAAGGCACACGAGTGTTTGAATACACATTGCATGTGACACAGAGCGGAGAATACACACAAGGCATAACAAAAGTGATTCCACACTACTGTCCAGCATTCAGTGCTAATTCTGAGGGAGGAAAAATAGTAGTGGAATAAATAAAATGCTAAATTAAAAATGCTAAATGCTAAATGAAATGCTGAGGATTGTTAAGGACGGAACGTCCTAACCCCTTTCCACATGCGAGCCGTAGGCATGCACATAAAATTTATAAAACCACAGAGGAACAAAGTTCACAGAGAAAAGCTAAGCCTTTTCTGACGAACTCACATTAAATTATATATGCTCGCCTACGGCTCGCATCGGTGGAGAGGTTAGGGTGTTCCGCCCTTAATAAACCTCATACTATTATAGCCAATACTTTATTAATTTAAACAGCCTCCAATTTATTTCGCATTCCGCATTTATAATTTCTAATTTAAATTTACTATCTTTGCAATTATGTTGTACACACTAATAAAAGGCATGTTGATCGGCGTTGTAGTATCGGCCCCAGTCGGACCGATAGGCGTTTTATGTCTTCAGCGTACACTTAACAGAGGGAAAGCCCACGGATTTGCCACAGGATTCGGAGCGATGCTGTCGGATATGATCTACGCATTGATAGCCGGATTCAGTATGTCGATGGTGATTGGGTTCATTGAAGACCACAAATTCGCACTCGAAATCATCGGCAGCATCGTAGTGTTCTGTTTTGGATTACACACATATAGAGACAATCCCGTCGCCAAACTGAAAAACATGGAGACGAAGAAAGGCAGTGTGATACAGGATTTTCTATCGTCGTTCGGACTTACGATCACAAATCCATTAGTGGTGTTCCTGTTTATCGGAGTATTCTCAAGATTCTCATTCCTCACTAGCGACGTGGATATGGTACAGAATGTGCTTAGCATTGCATCCATATTGGCCGGAGCGTTGGCATGGTGGCTGTTAATTGTAAATATAGCGGACATTTTCCGCAGCCGATTCAATCTGCGTGGACTTGTGATTTTGAACAAGTTGACAGGATCTATACTTATGATACTTTCTGCCTGCACACTTATTTATACAATTATTTCACAAATTGTCTTATAATTTTGGATGCAAACATAGCAAATACTATCTTTGCCAAAAATATCGCCCATTAAACATTGACTACCTTGAGTTTGAAATACAGAGTTATCAAAGTGATTCTTTGAGACATATTATGAAATTTGATGAGAAAAAGAAAATCTTTCATAGTGGGTTAGTGGAGAAATGGGAAAATCTATAAAAAAACTAGAAAAAAAATGACATATGAAAAGTAATGTTTTTATTAAATGGTTAGCTTCTTTATCTATGTTATCGCTAGGAGCTAATGCCGCGATTAATGCCCAGACGGCACCTATGGGTATGGTTCTGGTTGCAGGAACAGACTTCTCTGCTCCTGGATATGAGAATAGCACATACGTAGGAATTGAAGAAACGACTCAGGAAGGTCTTTTCGACGGTGTTTTTTCAACCAATGTCATTCACATTGATAACGATACTGCAGCAAATGGTGTGGCATGGGATCCCAAAACAGGAGCCTCTAATTTTCACGATTCTCCTCATTATGCGGTGACTAACAATCCTGTCAAGTTGGATTCTGCCGCATATATGGATATGGGAGAAGAAAATTGGTATCTGGTTTTCTCTACTCCAGATGAGTCATCAAAAAAGAATCCATTATTCAAATATTCAGCAAAAGGATTCTAGGCTGGATCTCCTGTCAGTGTGGCAATCAAATTATGTAGGTTGATCAATTCTGATGGTAAAATTGTAGGTCAAAAAGCACTTAATGATGGCATATGCACATATGAACCTTTACAATGTAAGGTTCGTGTCAATTATGATTTTATGTCACAAAACATTCATAAAGACAAGGACTTGTTTATCGATAAAACAGGAGGATGTCAAGAGGTTACGGTATCAGCTGTGGCTTCTGCCAGCGGTGAGGTTATTGTTGATTTTATACCTCAGTTTTCTTCTTCTTGTTGCGCGTATTTTATCGACTACATATATATATATGGTTCAGTCGAACCTAAAGTAATAGCACCAGAATCGGAAGTGTGTGCAGGAGGAGAACTATTAAAGTTATCTTTGGACCATGTCTACAAAGATGTCAAATATCAGTGGTATAAAAACGATAACGCCATTTCAGGAGCAACAGAGCCTTTTTATTCCCATGAGTCTGGAAATAGAACTGGCACAAAAACAACTTATTATTGCGAAATCATCACAAGTAGTGGAGCTAAAATAAAATCTAATCAGTTTACTGTAACGGATATTGAGTGTTGTTCTGATGAAAAAGGTAATCCAGTGTCTCGTAAATTGATATGGCAGGAGGATTTTGGAACAGCGACTTCTCCGACCGACTATTGGACATGGGATTATTCTATTATCTCCGCACCTAAAAAGGTAAAGCATACGGATGGTGTCAATTGGCAGCATTCATTACCTGCAGAAGTGGAGCCTCAAGGAGCTGAATATCATTATGTGAAAAATAATGATGATGGTAGATGTGAAGATGGAGATCATTTTATTGAAGGCCGTTATACGGTTGCTGGTAATGTGACTTCGTATGGTTCATCTGAAGGTACTCGTATGGGATATGTCGCTTATTTTGGAAATGGGAGAACTCCTAACGAAAATAAATTAGCCTTTGCCCCCGATCATACATATGGAGAAGATAATAGCAATGGATACGGATGCATGCTATTTTTGAATATTGGTGCAGAGGCCCATTCTATTATTTATAGCCGTAAGATTGAAGGTTTGTGTGATAGAAATATCACTGTGCAATGTCATATAAATAATTTCTCTGCGGGTTCGGAACCTGTAAGTATTTATATAAGATTGACAGATCCACTGACTGGTAATACTGTAAAGTCAGAAGCTGTAAAGAGATATGCAATGGAATCATCTGGATTGGCATGGGGTAGACCGCAAGCCTCAATTCAATTGACAGGAACAGAGTTGTTGCTTGAAATTATATCTGAAAATGGTAATGCTCCAGGGCAGACAAATGGTGACAAAACCTCTCCAAATAATGATGGCAACGATTTGATCCTGGATGATATCCAGATATGGACATGTGCTAGCCCTAATGTAAATCTGTATTTTGATTTGCCTTCTTATTTAAAGGACACAAAATCATGTGATGGAAATGATGAGAATGGTGACGCAATAAAGCTTTATGTAAAGGAGACTCAGATGATAAAGGCTTTGGGTGCTGATGCTTATTATCTATATCAATATACAGTTGGTGATCCAGAAGATTTGTCTACATGGGTGACACTAGGTTCTGCTCCTACTAAAGATATCATTTGGGAGGACATAGAGGAAGCTGTAGAAGCAGCAAATCTTTCAAATAAGGATAAGGTTTATTTCCGAGTCGTGATGGGTTCAGAAATTGTTTTGGCTTCTATCGATCAAGTGTTTTATCCAAACGACCCATGTGGATCTTATTCAGTATCAACACCTATCTTGTTGAATATAGAATGTCCTACATGTACAGAGCCAGCTAGTAAGATCAAAATCAAATCGGATAAGAAAGCGACAGACAAGAAGAATAAGAAGGATGTGATAGATTTGTGTTATGGAGAAAGTGTAACTCTTTCTCAGACAGCAGATATCACACCAGATAAAGCAGACTGGGCTCTTGATTTCAAAGGTTTCGCCATCAAGTGGTTTGAATCAGAGAAACCAGGTTCTATGCTTGGAGCAAAGTCGATACTAAATGGTACGATTGACCCTAAGATTGTTGAGTATGATGATGTAGCTCTTGGCGGTACAGAAATGCCAATAGTGCTTTATGCAGTAGATGCAATGTATCCTGATGGTACATGCAAGACTGCCGATACAATCTATATCAGATTTAATGAAACTCCTGACGCAGAGTTCAGAAATCCAAATACAGAGTTCTGTGAGGGAGAAGGCAGTGGTCTAATAGACATGACTTTGAATAAAGGAACAGCGTCTGACTACACAATACGCTGGTGGAACGGAGCAGACACATTAGCAACCTATCTTGGAGGTGACAAAGATGCGAAGTTCTTTGAAAACTTGAAGTCGGAAGAAAGTGGAATATTTACATACCAGTTGGTTGACAACAGAACCGGATGTGCTGGTGATTTTCACTATTTCGAGGTTATTGTCAATGCCTCTCCTGATGCACCAAAGGATGAAAATATCCAGTATACAATCAATGGCGACAGCAGTTATATCCTAACAACGGAGAAGTTTGCCCAGACTCTTGACGCTTCATATAATTTGGTATGGTTCCTGTCGGAAACAGAGCCAAATTCGAAGGGATGTAAGTCAGTGGTAATTGACAGATCTGTAGCGACAACGACACCTTATGTATTCTATATAGCCTACAAGGATGGTGACTGCTACAGCAAGAGAGCCAAAGTGGAAGTAATAGTCTCTCCGCTTGACAATATCGAATCTATTGCCGCAGCCAACGACGACGAGATAGTCAACGTCTACACTGTCTCAGGAGCATTGGTAAAAGCCAACGTCAAGAAATCAGAAGCATTGAAAGGATTGACAAATGGATCTTACCTCGTAGGCGACCAAAAAGTAATTGTCAAGTAGAGACGCACGGACGTGCGTGTCATTCCAAAATGAATTCACGTGCGTGTCATTCCAAAATGAATTCACGTGCGTGTCATTGCAAAATGAATTCACGGACGTGCGTGTCATTCCAAAATGAATTCACGGACGTGTCTTCATGAATTGGATTCATTCGTCTTTATAAAATAAATTCGTACATGTCATTGCAAAATGAATTCGTACGTCTTCATACAAG
>Ga0307448_100040_pt1 | contig 12261 bp, 9 predicted proteins | sample GoafecBaGen2Rep2_FD_203827 | JGI IMG/M metagenome (GOLD analysis project Ga0307448, IMG submission 203827) | Metatranscriptome of enriched fungal communities from goat fecal pellet, Isla Vista, California, United States - Bagasse, Gen2, Rep 2... ... | reverse complement strand
GGACATTTCAATGTATCCGGGAGAATCAACGCAAATTACTGCGCCGTCAATAATGGCAAAAGCCACATAAAACGCCACAGCAGATAACAATGTGATTATGCTTATTACTTTTCTTTTATCGAGGTTCTTCATTTATACCTAATCTGCCAGCAATTCTCCGTCGGGGGTGATTCTTGTTACCTTGAATCCCTCATATATTTTATCAAAGCCCTCTTTGCGAATCCATATGGAAGGACCAATTACCGTCTTTTCGGGATTCCTGTTTAACCATGCTCCCCACCAAGAGAAGCTTGAATTGGCAATGATGTTATGCTTGCAAAGGCTCATGAGATACATGTCTCTGTATCCATGTTCCTCATCATTACCTTCCATAACAACTACATCTTCTTCCGGATACTTTTCCTTAACCCATTCAGCATCATTCGAGAAGACATAGAAGGTGCATCCCGGAAACTGCTTACGCATCATGTTAAAGGCTGCGTCATAGTACTCATCAGTACAAATGCCGCCATACATATTTACCACATCCGGATTAAGATAGTCCCCTCTTCTGATATGCACACCTATAGAGCAGGTATTCTCTATTTTCATCCTGATCTCGGAGTCGGTTACTTCATCAAGAAAATCAGCTCCAAAAATATTGCTTCTAAGCTCGTCTTCTATTGTCTCATAGCCCCCCGCACTCTGCCAATAGCCAACCCAGTAACCGTTCTCGGAGAGAATGTCATTTTCCTGCTTAATAACATCTCTTGAGCCCGTAAATCTGCGGCGGATCCAATTCTTCAAGTGTCTGTCTCTGTCAGTAAGGCGATGAATATCGTCGATTTCCGCAGGATCGTACTTTACCCCCGTCATGGGAAGCTGGTTATTCCTCTCCTTGCCGTCTTTGTACCTGGTGATATCGTCCAGATAAACACCCTCGCATTTTCTCTTCAGTTTAAGATAAAAGGCGTACTGGAAAAGCTGATTTCCCAATCCGCCTGATAACTGTACAATCTGCACTATATACCTCTCACGTACTTCTCGTTTTCATTTATCCAAATCTGGAACATGAGAATGTACCATATCTGGGCTCTCCAAATATCCTTGTCTATAAAATCGCTCCAAAGCCTGGAAATGATCTCATAATCAAGGACACCTTGTCTCTCTATAGATGCTTTGTCCAAAAGTTCCTCTGCCCACTTTTTAAGACCGGGCTCTTTAAGCCATGTAGGAACAGGAATAGAGAACCCTTTCTTAGGTCTGTCCATTATCTCTTCGGGAACTCTTCTGTAAAGCACATCCCTTAAGACAATTTTACCTTTTCCGTTGGCTTTCTTGTATTCGTCCGGCAATGTCCAGGCAAATTCAACAACATCCTTATCAAGCATGGGAACTCTGGTCTCAAGAGACACCGCCATTGCTGTTCTGTCAACTTTAACTAGAATATCATCGGGGTGATACATCAAGAGGTCCCTAAGCATAATCTTCTGAACAACGCTTAAGTCCTTGGGAATTTCCTTCCCGAAGACAATTCCCTTATCCTTGCATATTCTTATGGCTATTTGCTCTTTTTCCATGGCAAAATCATAAAGTTCCATTGGATCTGAAGCTCCCACAAGCTTAGCCTTTGCTAGCAAGGTTCTCTCCCTGATTATCGGGTTATGATACGCCACTACACTCACGGGTTTTCTAAGAATGTAGGGAATTTTATTAAGTTTATTCCAAACTCTTTCTACTCCAAAGTAGGAGTTGTAACCGCAGAATAATTCGTCACCGGCATCGCCGCTTAATGAAACCGTTACATGTTCTCTCGTCATCTTGCTGACAAGATATGTGGGTATCTGGGAGGAATCGGCAAAAGGCTCACCAAACATGCTTCCCAATTTGGGGATAACATTCTTAGCATCTTCCTCTGTAATATATAATTCCGTATGCTCTGTTCCAAGATGAGCTGCTATCTCTTTGGCTATGGTTGCTTCATTATATTCTTTTACAGGCATTCCGATGGTAAATGATTTAACCTTCCCGGGGTTTAATTCCTGCATAAGGGATACGATAGTGCTGCTGTCTATGCCTGCCGAAAGAAAGGCCCCTACGGGAACATCGGCCTGCATCTGTCCCTGAATGGACTCCTTAAGCAATCTCTCAAGTTCATCAGCCGCTTCTTCTCTGGAGCCCTTGAAGGGGTTATTATAGCCCTTCTCTGCCACCTCAGTCATTGACCAGTAGGTCTTACACGCATATTCTTCGGAATCACAGTCATATGTAAGGTATGTACCGGGCATGAGTTTGTAAAAGCCTTTGTAGATACTATGTGGTGCCGGAATATATCCATGTATAAAGTATGTGTCAAGAATCTCTGTATTTATCTCGGCATTAAAGCCTTCGTACTGAGTGAGGACACCAATCTCTGAACCAAAAATAAATCTTCCGTCTAACTTACCATAGTAAAGAGGTTTCTCACCCACTCTGTCTCTTACAAGTACAAGTTTTCTCTTATCTCTGTCATATAAGGCTATAGCAAACATACCCTTTATCATGGAAAGGGTTTCATCTACTCCATATGCCTCGAAAGCCTCTAAAAGGATCTCAGTATCGGAAGTTCCTCTGAATTCAGTTACATAACCATCTTTTTTAAGTTTCTCAGCCAGAACACGATGGTTATATATTTCTCCGTTATAGGCAATGACAAATCTCTTACTATGAGAAATCATGGGCTGACTTCCCGCTTCGGAAAGATCAATAATACTGAGTCTTCTATGGCCAAGAACCACTTCACCATTGTCCTCTCTCCAGTATCCGCCAGCATCCGGACCGCGATGAAACATCCGCTCGTTCATCGCTTTTATATTCTTTTCCCAGTTCGCATCCGCTTTACAAAAGCCCGCAATTCCGCACATAAATTAACTATTCTCCCGTTATCTTAAGTCCATAGCTCTCCCATGCTTTAAATACTGCGTCAGGGTTTGCTATCTTCGTAATCTTCATGGCATTGTCCGCAAGCATTTCTGCCTTTTCCGGATTATCCAAAATGAATTCAATAGCTTTGGCCAGAGAAGTCTCATCTCCTACCGGAACAAGAATACCGTTCTCATTATTCTTAATAAGAGCCTTTGCTCCACCGGATTCAAAATCTGTAGAAATAGCAGGTATTCCCAAAGCCATAGCCTCCATCAGGGAATTAGGAAGCCCTTCCGTATCAGAAGTCAAGGCAAAAACTGCCGCATCCTTAATTGCCTCATATACATTCTGCTCGAGTCCCTTGAAGATAACTCTGTCTGTTAAGTTGTGACTATCAACATAGTCTTTTACTCTCTGGTAGTATCCGTCTCCATCAGACTCTTCTCCGTAGAACTCTACGGTATATTCCGGATATTTATCTTTTATCTTCTCAAATGCTTTCACCAGAAGAAGCTGATTCTTTAGCTCTATAAATCGTGCCACACTGACTATTCTTTTACTTCTGGTGGCAGCCTTCTCGCAATTTAAAAGTTCTTTGTTTAAGGGGTTAACTATAAGAGTTGACTTTTCTCCCACCCATTTGGGGAAGAAATCTCTCATAACTTCAGTTTGGAAAACTGCGCCCTTGGCTCTTCGGTATAAAAAGGCGGTTAGAAGCCTGTCAACAGGTGAGGCATAATTATCTTTGGGATTCATTCTTACCGCAAGAACCACTGCACTGCCTGTTCCTTTGGCGGCTATCAATGCCCTGTAAATGGCTTTCTTCTCAAATGCGAATACTATGTCGGGTTCCTCTTCTTTAATTGCCCTTTTAAGGTTTCGATTTCTGATATTTATCTTGGCAAAACGCCCTTTGCTTTCATCTTCTTTACCAAGTCCCACATGTATTCTTTTAACCTTTTCAGAAAGGGGATACTCAACTTCACCTTTCCATTCAGTAGCAACTATAGTATCGTAGCCGTTATCTGCAAACTGTCCCGCAAGATTAACAACCACCCTTTCCATTCCGCCCCTCTCCAGGGTGTTCAGGTGAAACATTACCTTTTTCATCGAAGTTATATCCTTAAATTAAACATGCATTCTATATATTTTTCGGGTGAAAAATCATTAACTCTGCGACGTGATGCTTCCTTGTATTTGGAAAGGAGTTCCGCATCAGAGGCCAGCTTAATCATTCCCTCTGCCATCAGGCAATCTTCAGGTTCCAAAGTATTTGAATTATAGTCGGGCACATCCGACACCCTCGGAACCAAAATCCCATATTTTTCGCACTTTACTTCCTTGATATCTTTACTCAATTCATCGGCCAAAATTTCAGATGGACCCGTAAGACAATCTGTTGATACAACAGGCAAATCAAGGGCCATGGCTTCAATAAGCGCATTGGGAAATCCTTCGTTAATGGAAGAAAGCACATACATATCCGATTGTTTAAGCATGGGATAGGGGTTCTTCAGTGCCCCTGTGAACTCGACGCTGTCACTTATCCCAAGATCAGCTGCCAGTTCCTTGCATTCTTTAAAATCTCCCATGCCGATTATTCTAAGTTTGGCTTTTGGAATTTTTTTCTTAAATAAACCAAAGGCCTTTATCAAATGCCAATATCCTTTGACCTCATCGTCGCGGCCCATGGTTGACACGATAAACTCTTCTTCCGACTTAAGAGGCAATTTCTCCTTAGCCTTAGATAAATCAATTGTTCTTTCAAGGTTAAAGGGATTATATACGGTATCTGTTCTCCCCGGATTATAGTTATCCCTGATTTCTTTCTCTATACCCTTTGAACAACATATTACTCTGTCAGCCCTGTCACAAAACAGACTCATCTGGCGATGGTTACTAAGATCCATATAACTTCTGAGATTAACCCAAGTTTCACATCCCTTAACCCTTGATAAAACATTGGGCAGTGAAGCTGAAGGGCCAAAGCTCATGGCAATGTCTGCCTTATACTTTTGCTTTGCTTTCTTAACCGCAAGGGCACGTGCCAGTACATTGAAAAGTTTTCCGATTCTTGAATCTACGCTTGGTTTATTCAGATCTACTATCTCAATATCCCCGGTATCATAGAAGGTTTTGGTTGAGTCGAAAAGGACGATTTTAACATTCATTTCATCCTTAACATAGTTGGCTGTATCAACACATACCCGCTCAAATCCGCCTTGAATAAGGGACGGAACAATCAGTAATAATGTTTTCATTCTTAAAGGTTCTCTTTATACCAGTCGATTGCCAGTTTGATGCCCTTCTCAAAGCTGTATTCAGGGTCATAACCAAGCAGTTTCTTTGCCTTGCTGATATCAGCGTTAGAGTGCTTAATATCTCCCGCTCTGTCAGGTCCGAAATTGGGTTCAATCTTCTTTCCAAGTGCGTCACAGAGCATGTAATAAATGTCAATTAAGTATTCTCTTCCGCCAAAAGCCACGTTATAGGCTTCGCCTGCTGCTTCTGTGGGGGCAAGACAAGCCTTAAGGTTTGCTTCAACCACATTTTCCACATATGTAAAGTCTCTTGACTGCTTACCGTCACCATTTATGGTAGGGGTCTCGTTGTTAAGTAGCATCTTAATAAACTTAGGAATAACAGCTGCATAAGCTCCATTTGGATCCTGTCTCTTACCGAATACGTTAAAGTATCTAAGTCCGTAAGTGTCAAGGCCATAAAGCTTCTTATAAAGCTTTCCGTATTCCTCATCTACTCTCTTTGTTAATGCATAGGGAGAAAGAAGATTTCCCTCCTGTCCCTCGGTCTTGGGCAGTACAGGGTGATCACCATAAACTGATGAGCTTGATGCATAGACGAATTTCTTAACGCCCTTCTGTCTTGCTGCTTCCATCATGTTGAGGGTTCCTCTGATGTTGTTTTCCTCATAGAAAAGAGGCATCTCAATACTTCTCGGAACCGAACCCCATGCAGCCTCGTTCATAACATAATCTACACCATCACAGGCCTCCATACAGTCCTCAAGATTTCTGATATCTTTCTCAAGGAAAGTGTAGTTGGGGTTGTCTATAAACAAATCCACATTCTCTCTCTTACCTGTAGAGAGGTTGTCCATGCAGCGAACCTTATAGCCCATGTTTAAGATAGCTTCGCACAGGTTGGAACCGATAAATCCGGCACCACCTGTAACAAGAAATACACTGCCTTTTGGAAATTTCAATTCTTTATAACTCATTTTTCTTCTTTCTCCAATCAATAAAACACTCTATTAATAAAGCAGAAAATGCAATATAGAACGGTGCGAAGCAATAAATCATATATCTTGAAAGGCACATGATTACCGTTGCTGTTCCGCAAGCGTTTGCTGCAAGCATCATCAAAGTAATAAGCAAAGCCAGTGCAAGCTTTACATGTCTCTTTTTGACCAGACAATATATGCTAAGTGCCAAAGAGCAAAGAACCATAATAAATGCCGGGATTACAGTAAGTGGTGTGACCACCGCTACACTTCTTACAACTCCGTTAATGGAAAGGCCTATATATCTGATAAGCCATCTTCCAAAGCAGGTCGGCCATATGGCGTGTGCTATGGTTCGGCACATTTCTTCCTGATAGCGGTTGCGTTCTAAATAATCATCCCCTACATTTGCATAATAATAGTCCTGCTCAGTCTGAAGGATGTAATCAAACTTAAGCTTATCATGGGTGTTCTCAAGATGATCAATCTTGTTTAGGATTCCGGAATCGGCATGTTTATATGTCATTCCATCCGCATCAGCCTTATCATATATCTCATAAAAGATTGCCCTTGTTGTTTCATCTTCTATGCGTTCTCCTGCGTCTCTGTCTGAAGCGTAGAGAATGTTGGTAACAAGGTTCATGTTTCCACACATGTTGGCTTCAGCCACATCGTTAACCACATAATTGTAAGCCACGTACATTCCGGATCTTAGCTTCATTAATACAAACAGAGAAACCAAAAATGCAATCGGAACATAAAGTTTCCTCTTTTCATAAAAGGCTCTTACAATCGCCACCAGCGCCCAGGCAATCAGGCAAATCATCATGGAGCCTCTGATAAGAGAAATGATTAATCCAAGCAGCGCTGAAAGAATCATTTCTTTCCGGCCTCCCTCGGTTCCATAGAAAATCAGCTCCATAAGGTAGATGTAGAACAGGGGAAGACATATGGCTTCTCCAAGAATTGCACATGATAGCACAAGGTGGGTGTTGGAAAATAAAGGTGTCATCACATGAGGCATCAACATAGCCAGGGTTCCAACAGTCATCACCGTCTTCCTAAGATTGTACTTTAGATACATTCCTCTAAGGAAGGCAATTGCACACACGGCATTAATAATGTTTTGTGCCCAGGAAACAACAGGAAGGTAAGTTCCTTCACCAAAGACGCTTCTGAAAATCCACAGGAACAGGGGGTACACGGGTTCTCTGTGCATGTGCATTTCTATGTATTGCCCCGAGTCCCCATATAATCCATATGAGCAAGTCAAGGCTATCCCAAGAAAGAATAGCCCTAATATTGCGTAACAAACTATATTAAATTTGGATTCCTTTAAATCAAACTTCAAATTACAGTCTCCAGTAAAGATATCCTGCATCCTCGTATTCTTTACGATCTAAGATGCCCTTTATATCAGACAGAACTTTCTTCTGTCCATTCTTAAAGAATTTATCGATGTCTGCTTTCTTATACTCAGTAAACTGGGTGTGTGACACAGCCATGATGACTGCATCCATGTCCTTAATGGTATTTACATCCACAAACTCAATTCCGTAAAGTCTCTTTGCCTCATCTGCATCAGCAGCAGGATCAGCAACCACAGGAGTAATACCATACTCTTTAAGCTCATTGTATATGTCGATAACCTTAGTATTTCTTGTATCAGGACAGTTCTCCTTAAAGGTAAAACCAAGAATTGCTACTTTAGCACCCTTTACTGCAAGGTCAGCCTTAATAAGATTCTTTACAAGGCATTCTGCCACATATTTGCCCATGTCATCATTGATTCGACGGCCTGAAAGGATAATTTGTGAGTGATAGCCCAGTTCTTCAGCCTTATATGTGAGATAGTAAGGATCTACGCCGATACAGTGTCCACCAACAAGTCCGGGGAAGAACTTAAGGAAGTTCCACTTGGTACCTGCCGCCTCAAGAACTGACTTTGTATCAATACCCATCTTGTTAAAGATGATTGAAAGCTCATTCATGAAAGCAATATTAATATCTCTCTGGCTGTTCTCAATTACCTTTGCAGCCTCAGCCAACTTAATGGACTGAGCTCTGTATACGCCTGCATCTACTACAAGGCTGTATACCTTGGCAACAACATCCAAAGTCTCTTCGTCCATGCCTGATACAATCTTTGTAATAGTCTCAAGTCTGTGCACCTTATCACCGGGGTTAATTCTCTCAGGTGAATAACCTACTTTGAAATCTGTACCGCATTTAAGGCCTGATTCCTTCTCCATAATGGGAACACAGATATCCTCTGTAACTCCGGGATATACAGTTGACTCAAATACAACGATTGAGCCCTTTGTAAGATTACGTCCAACTATTCTGCTGGCTCCCTCTACAGGTGTAAGGTCGGGAGTATGATCATCATTTACAGGAGTGGGAACTGCAACGATAAAGAATTTTGCTTCCTTAAGCTTATTTTCGTCTGCAGTAAAATCAACCTTGGTCTCCTTTATTGCATCATTCCCAACTTCCTTTGTGGGGTCGATTCCCTGCTTGTAAAGGTCAATTTTTGCCTTGTTAAGGTCAAAGCCGATAACATTGATTTTCTTGGCGAAGGCTACTGCAATAGGCATTCCAACATAGCCAAGGCCCACAAGGGCAAGCTTCTCTTCTTTGTTAACTATCTTCTCATACAAATCCGTATACATTTCTGAACTCCTTTTATAATTCCATTGTATTGCAAATGATACTGTTTACTATATTAACGTCGAAACGTTCTTCTACTACCTTGCGGCCTCGTGCTCCCATTTCCTTTATTCTTTTCGGATTAAGAATCAGCTCTTCCATCTTTGAAACTATGGAAGCAGTATCCTTAACGGGAACCAAATAGCCGTTTGCTCCATCCTTAACTGTCTCCCTGCATCCCGGAGCATCAGTTGTAATTACAGCTCTTCCTGATGACATGGCCTCAAGTACAGTCTTGGGCGTTCCCTCTCTGTAGGATGGAAGCACATAGACGCTGCACATCTTAAGATATGGTCTCACGTCACTCTGTTCACCAAAATACTCTATAATTCCATCATCTATGTATGATTTTAGCTCATTTTCTGTTAAAGAAGTGGGATTTGAATCGTAAGGTCCCACCAGAAGACATCTGACATCAGGATACTTCTTCTTAATCTCTCGACAGGCATCAAGGTACTCCATGATACCTTTATCTTTAATTAAGCGGCCGATAAAGAGAAATCCAATGGTTTCCGGCAGCTCTTCCACTGCGAACTTTTCAGTGTTTACTCCTGAGCCTCCAAGCATTACAACCTTCTCTTTATCAATTAATCCATTATCAGAGAACACTTTAACGTCATCAGGATTCTGAAAGAAGTATTTAGTTGCATGCCTAAGAGAAGCTTTATATTCCGTCTTAAGAATGGTTCTGATTACTCTTGCCTTTACCGAATCAGATAAGAAAACACTTCCCACACCTGCAATCAAAGGATACACGTCCTTAATTCCAAGGTTATGGGCCGCTGTTCCACCGTATATTACTGTCTTGGCCTGGAAGGTAAAAAGCTTATCCGGCTTCTCCTTCTTAAGAATACGTTTAAGATCCTTTAGTGTTGCCAGATCCTTTAAGGGGTTGGTCCCGTTACGGCTTATATTGGCGTGTATGTATCTTATTCCCAGAGAAGCAAAGGATTCTCTCCATTTCTCCTCTTCCTCGTTTCCGATTGTGATGACCTCATGGCCCCTTTTCATAAAGGCCTGCATCATCTCAATCCTAAACCAGAACAAGGAGGGGGTATGGCTTGATAAAACCGCTATCTTCATGAGTTCTTCTTTCCCTCAACTATTCCATCTGCAGTTGCCACTTTCTTAAAGGTTCTAAAGAAGCATTTTATATCAAAAAACAGGCTTACATTCTTTGCATACTCTCCGTCAAACTTAGCCTTAACAGGAATAGCAAGTTCATCTCGTCCATTAACCTGGGCCCATCCCGTAAGTCCCGGTTTAACATCATTGGCACCGTACTTATCTCTTTCAGCAATTAAATCATCCTGATTCCAAAGGGCAGGTCTGGGACCTACAATGCTCATGTCGCCCTTAAGTATATTAAAGAGCTGCGGAAGCTCATCAAGACTGCTCTTTCTAAGTCCCTTCCCTATTCCGATAAGATAGGAATTCGGATTCTCAAGTAAATGTGTGGGTACATCCGGAGTGTTCATCTTCATGCTTCTAAACTTATAAAGGTTAAAATATGTCTTGTGAATTCCAACCCTCTTTTGCTTAAAAAGAGCAGGACCGGGGTCACTTATCTTGACAATGAGAGCAATTATGAGCATAGGGATTCCAAGAATAATTATCCCAAGAAGTGAAATCACTATATCAATTAAACGTTTAAAGAATTTCTGATACACCTTTTGCTCCTATTTGCTTTGCTCCAGGGGATGATAAGTGGGAACAATCTCTTTAACCAGTTCCCTTATATTAGGTTCCTCGTTCTTGGCTGCTTTACTTAATCTTTCCAGCTGTTCGAAGAACTTCTCTTCATCAATCTTTAAGGGCTTGCCTATATGAATAAGCTTATTATCTGTATCTGTAAGACCTTCCTCATCCATAAGAAGCTCTTCGTAAAGTTTCTCTCCGGGTCTAAGGCCTGTAAACTCTATCTTTATATCCTCGTCAACCTTATATCCTGAAAGTCTTATAAGGTTCTTGGCGAGATCAAGAATCTTTACCGGTTCACCCATATCAAGGACAAATATCTCACCACCCTTGGCATAGGCTCCCGCCTGAAGCACCAATGAAACTGCCTCAGGAATTGTCATGAAGTACCTAATGATATCGGGATGAGTTACGGTAACAGGTCCACCTGCCAGAATCTGCTTCTTAAACAAAGGAATAACGCTACCGTTACTTCCAAGCACATTACCAAATCTTACAGCTACAAACTCAGTATCTGATTTCTTATTGTATGTCTGAACAATCATCTCACAGATTCTCTTGGAGGCACCCATGATGTTTGTGGGATTAACCGCCTTATCTGTGGATATCATAACGAACTTCTTAACACCATATCTTGCTGCAGCATCTGCAGTCTTCCAGGTGCCAAGAACGTTGTTCTTAATTGCCTCGTTGGGGCTGTCCTCCATAAGAGGAACATGCTTATGTGCTGCCGCATGATATACGATTTCAGGATGGTATGTCTCAAATATATAGTTCATCCTGTTGGTATTTCTGACTGATGCCACAAGCACCACAAGGTTTAATGCAGGATATTTAATCTTTAACTCCTGCTGTATATCATATGCATTGTTTTCATAAATATCCACGATGATAAGCTGCTTGGGAGAATGAGTTGCTATCTGTCTGCAAAGCTCACTACCGATTGAGCCGCCACCACCGGTAACCATGATTACCTTATCCTTAACATAGCCAAGGATTGAGTCAATATCGACTCTTACGGGCTCTCTGCCCAGTAAGTCTTCAACGTCAACGCTACGTAGCTTGCTGACACTTACTTCACCGTTAACCAGCTGATAGTAACCCGGTAAGGTGCTAAGTTTACAGCCCGTCTCCTGGCAAATCTGAGTTAATTCCTTAATGGTAGCTCTGGAAGCAGTCGGTATAGCTATGAAAATCTCATCAATGCTGTAGAAGTTAGCAGACTCTATAATCTTATTTCTGTCACCAACAACTTTGACACCCTGCACAAATCTGCCCCACTTATTTGGGTCGTCATCGATAAGGCATTTGATAACCATGTGACTAAAGTTGCTGCCTTGAATCTCCTTGATGATAGCATTAGCCGCCTCGCCGGCGCCCACTATCATTACGTTGGTTCCATTCTTCTTGTTCTGAGCCTTGTGCTTCAGTCCTCTGAAAAATCTGTATGCAAATCTGCTCACAAATGTAAATGCAATTTCCAGGAATGCGTAGAAAAGCGGATAGCTTCTTGGAATAGGCATGTTAAGAAGCCTAATCATTATGTACTGAATGACAGTCATAACAGAGCAGGCTACCACCAAGTTCTGCATCTCATTAACACTGGCAAACTCCCACAAGCTATGATATAACCTAAAGAACCAAAACACTGCTACGGTAAGGGCCATGGTAATGAGCACTGTTTCCTTAACTGTCGTAAGGAATTTAGGTTCGATGTCTCCAAAGACAAG
>Ga0307448_100039_pt1 | contig 12303 bp, 11 predicted proteins | sample GoafecBaGen2Rep2_FD_203827 | JGI IMG/M metagenome (GOLD analysis project Ga0307448, IMG submission 203827) | Metatranscriptome of enriched fungal communities from goat fecal pellet, Isla Vista, California, United States - Bagasse, Gen2, Rep 2... ... | reverse complement strand
GTGCGTGTAATACATGTAATAAATATAAATAAAAAGAGACGCACAACGGTGCGTCTCTATCTGTTTTTATCTTTTCTTTTTGAAAAAGTCTGTCATCAATGTCGTGCATTCATTTTCAAGCACTCCTGATGTGACGGTTGTCTTGGGATGCAACGCATTTGGAGCAAACCTTTGAAATCCTCGTTTCTCATCCGAACTGCCATATACCACCCGTGAGATCTGACTCCATCCTAATGCCCCTGCGCACATCACACATGGCTCAACAGTGACGTAGAGAGTGCAGTCTGTCAGATATTTTCCTCCTAAGTAATCGGCAGCCATTGTGATTGCTTGCATCTCCGCATGAGCTGTGACATCATTCAATGTCTCCGTAAGATTATGGGCAGAAGCGATAACCTTGTCGGCACATACAATGACAGCTCCAATCGGAACCTCTCCTTCAGACAATGCTTTTCTTGCCTCTTTTAAGGCCATCTGCATATATTTATCGTCGTTGTCTGCCATAGAAATCAATCGAATAGAGTAGGTGATTCTGCATACTGCTTTGCCATTATCTCAGAGAAGACAATGCGTCTGACAAAATCCGATTTCTGAATCTTATGTTTACGGCAATAACTGGAAAGAGCCTCATACTCCTTCTCATTCAAAGACACAACCACACGTCTTTCCCTTATTAAACTTCTATTTTTTGGAATCGCCATACTCACCGTTTTTTACAGGTTGTCACACAAAATTATGAATTAAAATGTAAAAATCATCCGATTTGGCTAATTTTGTATTGATTAAAGAAATTATCCGATGAAAGTGCAAGATTCCGCAGACTATATACATTCGTTGATTGAGGAGGGTGAACATGTCAACCAAGATTTCAAATTTGAGATTTCAGACGCAAGAAAAATTGCTAAAAGTTTCTCTGCATTCGCCAACACAGAGGGAGGACGTCTGCTCATCGGAGTAAAAGACAATGGCAAAATATCTGGTGTAAGTTCAGAAGAGGAGGCTTATATGGCGGAAGCGGCAGCCAATGTCTACTGCACTCCTCATCCCGAATTCGAGATCATTCCGCATAAAGTAGACGGGAAGACGGTACTCGAAGTGGTTATTCCAGAGTCGGACGACAAACCGATCTTCGCCATCGATGAGGAAAACAGGAAATGGGCCTATGTTAGAATCGCGGACGAAAATATCCAGGCTACAGCAATACATCTTGAAATGTGGAAACAAGGTGGAATGCAATATGGTGTTACAATAGAATTCACGGATATAGAAAAAGACCTTCTTAAAGACATCGAAAACAATCTTTTCTCTATCAATAAATTTGCAAAAGCACACAACATTGACAGACGTGATGTGCAGAGACTTATAGCAAAACTAGTGAGATTTGGAGTGCTAGACTACACTTTCGTCGACAGAAAATTCAAATTGTCTTTGTAGTTTTAAGCCAAAGTAACTAGAAAATCGGAATTTTATGTTATATTTGCGTCTTGCAAAAAGTACGTAGCTCAAAAAAGGAGGTAATATTAACTGCTTTCGTACATTGCAGTGATTAGAAATGAAAATTACAGCATCGATTGTAACCTACATAACTGAACACGAAGAATTGCAGAAGTGCATAGATTCAATGTTGGCTGACGGCATTGATCATGTGTACGTTTCTGACAATTCGCCATCTGACGATCTACGTTCGTTCTGCGAAAAGCTTTCAAAAGTGGAATACTTCTTCAACGGCAAGAATCTTGGCTACGGAGGAGGTCACAATGTGGCTATCAAAAAAGCTATTGCTGAAGGTTCAGACTATCATCTCGTAATCAATGCCGACGTATATTTTAATACGGGTGTGATTCCTGCCATCACAAAATATATGTCGGAGAATGAAGACGTGGCTATGGTGCAGCCAAACGTACTTTATCCCAACGGTGAGCAGCAGTACACTGTGCGTATGCTCCCAACCCCTGCAAATCTGATATTCCGTCGCTTCCTTCCTGATAGTTGGGGAGAGAAGATGAACTATAAATACTTATTGAAATTCAACGACCACAAGAACGAGATGAACATCCCTTACCATCACGGATGTTTCATGTTCTTCCGTGTGAAATGTTTTGACACCGTAGGACTGTTTGACGAAAGATTCTTCCTCTATCCTGAAGACATCGACATCACACGTCGCATGCACAAACATTTCCGTACAATGTTCTGGCCAGGCGCTGTGGTGACTCACAAGCATTGCGCAGCGTCATACAAAAGCAACAGAATGCTTCTGATCCACATGAAAAATATGATCAAGTATTTTAACAAGTGGGGCTGGATCTTCGATGAAGAGAGAAAAAAATGGAATACTGAAATACTTGAAAAATATTCTTGAAACAAATAAAAATGAAAAAAGACGTGAGTAATCACGTCTTTTTTTATATGTCATTTGACCTTGTCTTATTTCAGAAAGTCAGATTCACACCTATTCCATTGCCGGTCACACCAAATTTCAATTCAGAGACATTCTGTCTTTTTGAATTATAGTCGAAATTATAATCCATCAAAACATTCTTAAATCCTCTTTTCCCTGTCACAAATCTTACCATTCCTATGGAGAACAATACTGATCCAGAACATAATGCCGTCAATGCGACGTGTCTGGCAGCATAGGAATTATTAATGTCAGCTCCAATAGCGATAGGTCCTGATGCAACGACCAATCCGATTCCTGCAATCCACATGGCACGTCCTGTACGGTAGCAACGTACATTTTCACGGAACTCATCATAGTTATGCCCCAGCAATTCATACGCCTCACGTTCTGAAATATATTCAGTGCCGAAAACAAGTAAGGATGGAGACTCCTTACGATATCTCAACGGATATTTGGCCGGATTAACACGACGAGAGACAGTGATTTCAGTGTCGTTTCTATCTGAATTGACATTGCTATTTCTCTCCACAACCAACGGGCCTGCCTGCAGCAACATATGTTTTTCATGCACTGGGACTACTTCTTCTGAATGGTTGAACGTTTCCACTACACCATTTTGAAATTTGATTGACTCCACCTCAGCCTCATCAAGCAAAAACAATGGACCATCAGGATTATTGAGCTTCTTATATTTGACCTTACCTAATCCTACCTCCATCACTTTCGCAGCCTCAACCCTGCCATTACGAAACATGATTGTATCCTGTGCTGATGCGAACGCACATGTCATCAAGGCAATCAAAACCGACAAATATTTTTTCATATCGTATATTTTAAATTTTTCACAAACAGTTTGCTCTCCTCGCAGACTCGCAAACCAATATTATACATATTTGTCGCAAAGATACAAAAAAGAATACTGAAGATTCCGTAAAAAGAATCCACATGCCGTTTTAATCCAGAAAATTATTGTTTTTTCACATTTGTCCCCACTATTTTCTTATAGGACGGACACTGCATCCATGAATTCTTATATCGAAATTATATACAGTTTTATCACTGCATCCTAGTGAATAATCGCCAACAGTACCATTTTTTTTATGTCCATTAAACATAAAGACATAACAACTAGGCTTTCCCCCCGGATTAGTCGATGCAGTTGTCGCTGTCATATACACTCCATTACAGCCATCGTTGCTTGCGGGACTTTCAGGAGTGCCCCGTTTCTCAGAATGAATGCCACCTGCGGCTGGAAACCAAATCTTCTTATTAGAATATGAGTCTTTTCCATAGACATAGCAGCCATTGGTTTTGACGTGAGGTATAACCACATTATCTGCCCACTCTACCCAGTTAGTAAATTTTGCCCCTTGCACTTTTGTGATTTCCATCTGATCCATAAGTTCCTTAATTTGATTCCTAGTAGGAATAACCCAATCATCACCCCAAAGGCATGTCGCTGGATCACCATAAGTATCTCCCATGTATTCCCTAGGCGTTATTCCTTGAATACTGCCTGAAAAACCATTTCCAAAAACAGCCTTCAACTCTCCATTTGTCTTTCTATACAACATGCTTAAATTCGGATCTTCCCATGCAAACTCGAAATGCTCCTCTGTCATACCCCATGGCAAATATTTTCCAAAGCTTGCTTCTCCCGGTTGGTCCGACGTTGCTCCGATATTCATTGTCGCCCACTTGACACTCAATCCCAACTGGATGGCGGTGTGGGTAGGTTTGTTAGGCAACGACATTTTCACAACCTCATTGTTCTTCGTCTCAATTGTCCCATTACACTTCATATAGTAGTGGTATTCGTCTCCATTTGTCGTTTTATCCTTGCCATTTGGAGCAAACTCATCATAGGCATAGAAATAAAACTTCAGAGTGGTGCCACTACTAATTGTTTTTCCTGCTGGAACGACTACATAAATATCAAGATCATCTCCTGCATCCGCAAACACATATTTTGGATTAGAGCCCAATGTTATACTGTACAAATCATTCTGATCCAACCCTTTTATCATTAGTTTAGAGCCTTCAAGAAGCATTCCCGGCGACTGTGTTTGGATGTGTAATAGACTATATCCAGCATCAGGATATAAATCTATTATTGGACTAGACGTCAAATTTTTTCCTTTCATATCCGCAGTAAGATATTCCCTGCAAACATTGTTTTTCTTTTGCGTTTGACTGATTGTCTTATTATGGCCATCTTCTATCTCGCCAAACGACAGGATTGAGCCAGCAAGCAAAGACGTACTGTTCGGAATAATACCATAATGATAAAATTCTCCAACGTCTCCATCTGATTTACGATAAAGGAAAAAATAATTTTGTCCACCTGTTGTCAGAGTGATCACATCTCCCTTCTCCCACTTTACGGCTATTTCAGAATCTCTGTCCTCGTATGTAGCACGAGTGTCAGAGACGTTAGGAGCGGATACAAAAATAGTATAACATGGCTCACTATCACAACATGACTCACTATCATTTAGTATAATAGTATTCCCATCTTCACAAGAAGCGAAGAAAAAAATAGCTATAATTATATGCAGTGTATATATAAGATTCCTCATAACTGTCTTTTTTACTTTTGTGTCTCACTCCAGCTGATTTCATTCTGCTTTCTCACACACCTCACTTTCAAATCATCCTCATCTGTGTAATTAGGCATCACATTGAATTCCAACTCATAACTGTGGTTACGCTCGATTTGGGTGATATCAGTATTAATATCCTTGATGATATATTTGGCATAAAGAGTCCAATCATAATTGCCAAGACGTTGATTTAATTGAGGCTCTGAACGTTGCTTTGATAATTTATTGTCATCACTTACCGTTAACAAACAATATCTATAACTATAGATAATAAATCCCACACGTTCCCAATAATCATTAGTTTGAGTATGCGATTTTAATAGATTCATCGTATACTTGGACTCTTCTGCATCAGGATTGTCAAGCTTAAAATGAACATATTGAATTGAAGATTTACTTGATGTCGGATCTCCATTTATATCCTCATATGGTATATTTCCAAATATTGCAGACAATGCGTTCCAATCTGGTGCAGATTGTTGCTTAAAATAAACTGATCCATTATCAACATGAGCGTCTGTTTCAACATCTATTTGAAAATGGCGAAGCATACACACTTTTTCTCCTGACAATTTTGCATCTGGAGCTTTCTCCAATTTCCAAAACACTTGATCATTAAAAGGTATTTTATCTTTTGTATCCTGCTCTTCTGACGCACAAATTTTTCCATTTTTATATGCTATTGAATTATGCTTAGTGTTATTCCAAATCACATATGCATTCTCAGGATCAATAACTGTCGTGTTTGTTCCCAAACTCTTGCCTCTATCCACTTTAAGATTATATTTTAATCCGTTATTTCCTAAGTTTACTGCAAACACATACATTGAAACGGTAAGACTTTCGCCATTTTCTATTTTATTATGGTCATGATCGCTCGCTGTTTTATTGTTTACCTTGCAATCAAGCATTTGAAGAATATCGAAAGGAGCTTCAGCGCTATACGTTTCATTTCCGTCGTAGAGATACTTCGTGCTTCTTGCAAATATATTACTAGTTGTTTTAAACTCGTCTATATACACATTGTTGTTTTGGGGTTTTCCTGTTTTATAATCTATGTATTGTCCCGTAAGATTTCTGAATGTGATTTTCACACGTGCACACACTCGTTTCAGTTGGACATTGAACTGTGTGTTTCCCTTCACCACCGTCGCAGTAACACTCCTGTTTTCAGGCATACCAACTGATGTCACATCGTTTGTCTCATTGTTACTATTTTTTACATAATATTTAACCCCTGGAGTGAAATTTATATTATACTCTGGAATGTCCTTCATATTGATGGAACTAGAATAAGAGTTCCAAATATTGTTGCTATTAGCAATGCTTATCGTAGACTTTATACAATACGTATATAAATTCAAACTTGTGCTATTCACATGGTTGTTCCTGAAATCACGATTACCGTCGTTATTTACAATATTATCGTAGTGCTCCTTACAAATATTTCCAAAAGCATATACCTTATATTGTTTTTTTTGAGCAACATCCTCACTAGGTATTTCTATATCAGAAAATACAACATTATATTCTTTCACTCCAGATGCATTGTCGAACTCTTTGCAATGGATTCCATAAACTCTTTCATTATGATCTACCAACAACACCACAATATTCTTGAATCTTCCACCATTCTCTGGTTGGGCATAGTCGATATTGGCATTATCTTTATCATTTACCGCACGCGTTTCTGCATCAAAATCCGCACTCACATCCGGAGCCGATATTCCAATTGTGAATGTGGTCTTGACAGTTTCTCCACTATAGGATAGTTCATCTGCGTCTTCATAATCAAGTTCGTAAATAGCACTATCCCCACATGAAGAAATAACGAATCCCAACAGTATGGATTTCAATAGAGCATATATATATTTAAGTTTTTTCATCTCAAATCCTCCTCGTATATGTGATGAGTCCAATCCTCTATAGTGATATTTGCAGTGGCCTGATACTCATACATGCCTATGGTATAACTATATTTCGTTCCTGCTTCCCACTTCTTTACTTTACCATTTGCAGTCAAATCAACAATGGCTATCGATCTGTTGTTTTCTCCTGGATCAGTATCTCCAAAATAAAATTCAATTTCTGCAAAAGTCTGATGCTTAAGCTCGACATCTTTAATTTCTTTAACATTGTCGTCATTATGACCCCAGTCCTGACGTTTGACAGAGAATTTTATATTGAAATTTACACCTGCCCTATCCAATTCCTGAGGTATAAAAAGCAATTGTTCATAATTCTCAAACTCATACGATTCTGTTTCCTCCTTTGTTCCATCTATTACTGCCGCACCAAGAGATTCTGAATTTGTGTTATACTCACTTTTAAGAATGACATAGAAATTTTTATACTTGTTAGACCAACTATACAAATAATTGTTATTACTATTATCTATATACAAATCTTTAGGAGATATCTCCATATTACTGCCTTTGTCCTTAAACACGAAATCATTATTGTTTTCCGTCATGGTTCCATTATTATATGTTAAGTTGACATTAACATTATCTCCGCTTTTAATCTTAGGAGACTCATTCCATATAGGAGTCCAAACAATATTCTGATTCACAACACAACTGCCTTCCTTAGAATATCCGTTTATTGTAAACTTCGTTATATTCAGTTTTTTACCTTTTTTTGATTTTATCTTAAAACCAACGCATGCCAACAAATGTTTCATATTTAATGGCACTGGTTCATCATTACCGAGTGTGGTTGAATATTCTCTTGTGACTTCTGGCGACACAAGGAGATCGCTATTATTTCGTGGGTCTGTTGCAGACCTGTAATTATTCAAAGTTAAAACTGTCGAACCCGATGAAATGGCTGAATGTTGAAATCCATTTGTACATGATTCACCAGCAGATGTGTTAAATGTATTAGGATAAAATGCTCTGAATTTATAATTATATTCATTCTCCCAATTCGCAGTAGGAGAATAATCCCATATTTGTCCGTTTGTTGTATATCCGTTATTTGTAAGAGTCAGGACATCCTCTTGAAAAACTCTGTTCCATCCAGTACCATTGTTTTTCATCGACAACACATATAGATTGTCAAGATCAACTATTTCTTCAATGACTGCTCTTGTTGTAGGTTTCTGGAATCCATCCTGAAATGCATCGAAACCTATTTTGCATCCATTTCCGGAAGACGATTCTTTGTACTCCTCATCCTCATCTTTGCACGACGCAAACAATGCGGACAAGAGTATTGCCAGCACACATTTGATTAATATGTTATATTGTCGTACGTTCATTTTGGCTTTTGCCCTTTCAAAAAAAATATCCAGCAGAGGCACTTTCGCACCTCTGCCGAATAAAAATTCATTTACTTGATTACGATGTTTGAAGAAGCTGTTTCATCCTCCCAGTCAGAAACTGTAACAGAGAATCTGATTGGAGTCAACATATCAAACTCCTTAGGATTTCCATCATTATCACCATCCAAGTCTACATCATTATCAAGCATATCTGGCACACCATCTTCATCCTTATCACCAATGAAGTTGTCATCAGGCAATGTCATAGTGAAACGATATGCCTTTCCAGCCTCCCATGCAGGGATCTTTGCTGGTGTAGCCGAATCGTCATTGTCTGTACCAAGATCAACAATAACTGTCTTGCATCCAAAGATACCAGTAGTAGCGCCATGACGACCCTCACTATCTGTCATAGAATAACCACAGTTACCAATCATATTCCAACCTTCACCGACCTTTTTAGGTGTCTCAACTTTGTAGTAAACACGAACAGCAATCTTTCCATCCTGAGGAAGAAGCATAGCATTTGAATTAACAGCTACTGCTTCAGCTCCTGTAACAACCACATCAGCTCCCTCATAGAAAGTATATAGAGTTCCCTGTGCGGCCTCTGATCCTGTCTTATCTGCCTTACCTGCTACCAAAGCAGCATCACCATCTATTTCAGTGAATTCCCATGAGACCTTGCTGTTTTGATTTCCTTCACCAGGCTGATCTCCATCTGATCCAGTTGAAGCAAGTTCAGTAGTCTGAGCAAATGACATGACAGCATCATTCTGACCAGCAGCGATAATCTCTATCTTATTGATTGTGTATTTATTAGTAGAAGTAGCACCCTTGAATGAGAAATTAACTTTTGAAAGAGCGTGAACAAAGTTCAATGGCTGAACACCTTCATCTGGCTTTGCACTAGCTTCAGCATAAGCAATTACTAAGTCTTTCTGTGCTTCTGCTGTTGCTGCGACAGTGAATTTTAGAGACTCATACTCTGTGTTCCAGGCAGCACCAACTTCCTTGTTGAAAGCACGGAAGCCAATGTTTCCTGCTGAAAAACTTGGCCAATAGTACAATTCATTATCAGTATCAAAAATTTCGTCAGCAGCAACTGAGGCAGACTCTCCTTCATTAAAATAAAGACCACCGTCATACCAAGCTGCGACCATGAAACCTTTTGTCTTAACGACATCAGAAGTCACATCTGTAGCACGAGTTCCACCAGCTGTGTAAGTAGAGAAACTCAAAGCACCTTTGTTAGATCTGTTAGATCCATTTGTCTTCTCAGCAACGAACTCCTCGTCCTGAGAGCACGATGCAAGAGCTAAGCTTGCAAGCGCGAAAAAGAAAATTTTCTTCATGTTAGTAAATTTTTAATTTATTTTTTTCTTTTTGTTTTACAGATCGATATCGATATTGATCTCATCCTCCCAATCACTCACTGTGATGTCGAATCCATTTCCCTCCTCCGTCTTCTTCACATCAGGAAGTTCCAACGGATCCGTAACATCTATGATCAAATCTATATCGTTCTCGTTTGACGTTTTGACCAGATTGCCCACTGGCAGATCGTAGGTCATAATCGTTTCGCCATCCACGAGCATCACATCCAAGTGTAAATAAAGCTCGTCTGGCTTGTAGGAATATCCCTTCACCAAACCGAATGTCTGGAATGTTGTCTCCACATATCCGGTGCTGTCTGTTTCTGCAACGCCTTTCCATCCTGTCAACTCATGCGCTGTCATTTCTGTCAGTGCATGCATCTGACTGATGTTGTAGGACTTTGCCACTCCGCTTATCACAGCTCTTACAGTGTAAAGGTTTCCATATCCTTTGAAATGCGCTTTCACACCGACCTTGAGAATCGCCGACTTAGTATAGAATGTTCCGTCGGAGAATCGTGTGTGTGGTGTAAACTCTCTTATAATCTTGTCTTCATCAATTATCACGCCCTCATAACAGTCGTTAGCAAACCATATCGGCTGTTTTGTAGTGAGCGAGTATTCATCAGCTCGCGTCTCAGTATTTGCTCGTGTCGCTCGCGTCTGCACTGCCCACGGAGAATTCGAACGTGTCACCCATTCAGCTCGTGAGGCTGAGAACCATCGTGATGTCTGCGGAATAGTCTCAATCTGTGCCGACGTGTATTTATCCATTCCGCTGAATTTAAGCGACGCGTATTCCATAATCGACTGGTTGAACACAAAAAAGTTCCATTCTCCATCGTATAGTTTCACCTCAGTATGCTCGATATTGTTGGTCACAACCACCACAGGATCCTGTTTACCCGTCTGGTCGTAAGCGTAAACCGACATTCCCGTAGGTGCGGTGCCCTCATCGAAATCAGCCCAACGGCTTCCTCTCCAATCAACTTTGATATCCACCGGCACAAGCTCATCCCATTCATCCCACAATTGGCGTCTGTCACAAGACGTGGCGAACAAAATCAGAATAAACATCAACCACGTAGAGACGCACGGGCATGCGTGTCTTTGAGGTGAATGTTCTTGAGAGCGCGACCTATTCTTTAATAGCATCGTCACCTCCTTTCTTCACTAATTTGCTCGGCCTCTCCACTTTTCTGTGGATTAGGTAGCCAATATTAATGTCAAGTTTTGTAGGACCGATCCATGTGTAGCGACCGTCGTGCTGCCACACCAGATATTTATTCTGCAATCTGCCCTCATAGTAGCTGTAGTTGGTGCGCATCATTCCTATTCCCGCTCCAAACTGCAATCTCCATCGTCTGTTTTTACCGAATCTCTTAGCATAATGGTAAGAAATTCCTGCGTTGACGCAAATCTCTCCCTGATAGCCTTTCGAATCAAATTCGAAATCATAATATCCGACGCCTCCAAACAATCCTACCGCATGACCTGTAAGCACTGGTTCGAAACGTCTGTCGCCAAACCAATATTTGCCTTCCAGCTCCCAATACTGCAATTGGTAACACCACGAGTCATCCTTTGCCACCCACCATGGGAAAACATAAGATACATTGAAACTCAATTTCTTTTTGATTGGGAACTCAACACCAAAGTTTGGAGCTAACAATGCGTCGTATAGCAAGTTAGAGTTGACTGCAAACATCGGTTCGTATTCTGTGACCGTCGTCTTCCTTGGCTTCCTCTTCTTTTCCTTTGGCAACTGCATCGGATCATGTGGAGAAAGCTCATCATTAGGCTTTTTCACATAAACGAACGATTCATCCTCAGGCAAAAGCTTATCCATTTCCGGGAATTTCTTTTCCTCTTTCTTCTTCTTTTTGAAATAGATCACCACATCACATCGACGCAAGACTGGGAAAAACTGTTTTGATATTCTATCCCAAGTGGCACCATTCCTATCAATAGCTTGGATTTTTGCAGGCACGTTGCCGCCAGACAAAATACACTGCAACACCCTCTCCTTATTTGGAATATCAGATTTTCTAACTTCCGCTGCAAGATTCTGCCAAATCTGTGGGATAGTCACCTTTGCATCGAAATAGTTCTCATTATATCTCGGAAGTTTGAAATATCTTTCAATAAGATGGATGGAATTGTCAAGACGTTTCCATCTCACTCTAGAGTTAGCCTCATCAGAACCCTCTGGAGAGACACCAGCATAAACATCTACACGTGGCACGTATATAGAATCCGCGCCCTGTTTCTCCTGCAATGCACGCAATTTATTAAGCATAGCATTGTTAGTAGAATAATCAAGATCAATCGCTCCCGAGCCTACATGGAAATAAAAAGTGATTTTTGCGGAATCCACATAATCGCTGAATCCGCCATTTTTCTGAGCTATAGCTACAGCTATGTTCAAAACAAGTATTACACAATATGTAATTAATTTTTTTATCAACTTTTCAATCCTAATATGCCATCACATTCATCAGCTTCAGTCGTTCATCAACACATTCATCCTCTTCAGTTCATCATCGCATCATCATCCTCAATTCATCAGCTTCTACACAAAACAATAGTCAAATTTTTAATAATGTCCTCTTTAACTATCTATCACTGACATCTGAAAACAAACCAACATCAAAT
>Ga0307448_100038_pt1 | contig 12555 bp, 6 predicted proteins | sample GoafecBaGen2Rep2_FD_203827 | JGI IMG/M metagenome (GOLD analysis project Ga0307448, IMG submission 203827) | Metatranscriptome of enriched fungal communities from goat fecal pellet, Isla Vista, California, United States - Bagasse, Gen2, Rep 2... ... | reverse complement strand
GGGCTCTATATATAAACCTTTAATAAGGATTACTTGTCACCACGGATTGCAGCGATACCTGGAAGAACCTTACCCTCCATGTACTCAAGCATTGCACCACCACCTGTTGACACGTAAGAAACCTTGTCAGCCAAGTTGTTCTTGTTGATAGCAGCAACTGAGTCACCACCACCGATCAAAGAGTATGCACCCTTAGCAGTTGCAGCAGCAACAGCCTTTGCGATAGCAGTTGTACCAGCAGCGAACTTATCGAACTCGAATACACCCATAGGTCCGTTCCAGATCAAAGTCTTTGAGTTCTCGATAACCTTCTGGAAGTTAGCGATAGACTTAGAAGCGATATCAAGACCCATCCATCCGTCTGGAGTCTGGTCGATAGCTGTCTCCTTAGTGTTAGCGTCCTTGTCGAACTTGTCAGCGTTCAAAGCGTCAACTGGAAGAAGTAGGTTAACACCCTTAGCCTTAGCCTTAGCGATGATATCAAGAGCAAGGTCAAGCTTATCCTCCTCACAAAGTGAGTTACCGATCTTACCACCCTGAGCCTTAACAAATGTGTAAGCCATACCACCACCGATGATAAGGTTCTCTACACGGTCAAGAAGGTTAGTGATGATGTTGATCTTATCAGAAACCTTTGAACCACCCATGATAGCTGTGAAGCCTTCCTTCTTAGCAGCAAGAACACCGTCCATTGCCTTAAGCTCCTTGTTGATAAGGAAACCGAACATCTTCTTATCATCAGCGAACTCGTCAGCGATAACAGCTGTTGAAGCGTGCTTTCTGTGAGCTGTACCGAATGCGTCGTTAACATAAACCTCAGCGTAAGAAGCCAAAGTCTTAGCGAACTTCTTCTGAGAATCCTTCATAGCCTTCTTAGCCTCGTCGTACTTAGGATCTTCCTTCTCGATGCCACGTGGCTTACCCTCTTCCTCAGCGTAGTAACGAAGGTTCTGAAGCAATAGGATCTCACCCATCTTCAAATCCTTAGCAGCCTGAGCAGCGTTAGCAGCGTCGTCAGCAAACTTGATAGATGATACACCGAACTCCTTTGTATACTTCTCAATAGCTGAGATGATCTGCTTTAGAGAGAACTTAGGATCACCCTCCTGAGGGTTAACATTTTTTGGCTTACCCATGTGAGACATCAAGATAGCTGCACCACCGTCAGCGATGATCTTCTTGATTGTAGGTAGAGCACCACGAATACGTGTGTCGTCACTTACTGCACCTGTCTCTTTGTTCAATGGAACGTTGAAGTCCACACGAACGATTGCCTTCTTACCAGCAAAGTTAAAATTGTCAATTAATTGCATACTTGTAAAAATATGAACTTGTTTAATAATTTGCTACAAAGATAATATAAAATTCGAAATGCTAAATGCTAAATGTCAAATTAAACATGACCCATTATGCATTTCTAATCACATTTTTTTGCAGCGTTTTACTCTTTATTTTGCGAATCCATAAAGATGGTGGTCGGACCATCGTTAAGAAGAGAAACTTTCATGTCCGCACCAAACTCTCCTGTCCCCACCGTCTTACCTAAATCAGTGCTGACTTTCGCACAGAATTTTTCATACATGGGTATTGCGAAATCATGTTTGGATGCCTTGATATATGAAGGTCTGTTTCCTTTCTTCGTTGACGCCTGTAATGTGAACTGGCTGACAATCAATATTTCACCGTCGACATCCTTCACCGAAAGATTCATCACATTATTCGCGTCTTCAAAGATACGCATATTCACGATCTTGTTAGACAACCACTCTATATCAGCGTCGGTGTCTCTATCTTCCACACCGACAAGCACAAGCAAACCTCTGCCGATCGACGACTTGATTTTGCATTCAATCTCCACTGAGCAATGCGTCACTTTTTGAATTACAACTCTCATATCAAAATAGGAAAGTCACAACAGGACAATCTGCTGTGACTATATAATTAATCAATAATTTCTGTGTTGATAGCGATCAAGAAATCAGGGCGTGACGGATCAAAATTCGGAATAGCCTTGATATCAAAATATACCTCACACTCATCATACAATTCCGGATTCTCCTCTACAGGCACCTGATAGCGTTTGCCTCCCTCTGTCTGGATCTCTCCCTTATATTGGCAACGATATTTCTTAAACATATAGTTGTTGTGCTCGTAATATGTGCCATGATTCTCCTCTTCCGCATCATCATCCTGATCATCGATGACGGGACGTGGACGATAAGCCGGTTTTGGACGTGAGATATACGGACGATAATTCTGAAGATTACGTTTGATCATATCCTCCTGGTTCTCGTTGACGCTGACGACATTAAGCTGAATGTCGCTCTCTGTATTTTTCACATCATACTCAGGCTCAATCTCTGGATACGGCACATCAGGTACGTAATTAAATGGCAGACGGTCTGGTACTGGTTCTTCCTCCGGCTCACCACTCTGCTCCATCTTAGGAACATCAGCCTGCTGACGGTCGATATAATCATCCTGCGATTCGGTTTCACGAATGACCTTAGCAGAAGCCGCTGTATATGAAATCGGACGAACAATCTCCTTACTTGGATCTGGATAAGTGATAGAGACATCCACCGTCAACTGCGGACACATCAAAAGTATTTTCTTTCCATCCTCAGGAAGGAAACGAGTCACCAAATCAATGAAATTGTTTGTGCCGACCAAGCACTCAGAAACCATATTCTTATCAAACGACAAAAATGACTTCGGATCAGTGAAGCTATGACATGCGCAGCTTGCAAAATGATAATCTCTAATCAAAGTGAAATAAGCAAGTTGCATATGAGAAATAACAAGTTTATTCGCTTTTTCATCAGACAATTGCTTCAGCATCGCCATTTTTGCCAAATCTATCAGAAATCTTCCAGTTCGGGGTTTCGCACTACACGGGGCAACAATAAATGCTTTGCCATCTTTACTAAAACCTTTTGTTCCATTCAATATTTCCTCAACCTCATCCTTATGCAACGCAGTAAGTATTCCTATACACAAACTTTCTATTGATGGTCTATAGTTTCTAAAAAAAGCTTTATAATTTCCCCTCTCAAAACTTTCCACTGCAGCGGTATAATCATCTACAAAACTTCGCAAATGGAATTCATAATTCATTTCGTTTTCCATATAAAATCAAAACAACTAAAACAAGTCTACATAAATAAAAATGCAAATATAACAAAATTCAACGAATTATCGTCCATTTATCTGAATATATACAACAAAGATACACCCAGTATGACACCACAAAGCAATACTGATTTTATCTTGATATTCTTTTCCTTCAAAGCCACAGCACCATAGACAAACGGCACAATCGCGCCAGAACGACGTATTGTAGAGACGATGGAGATATAAGCGTCATCATAAGAGAGAGCCCAATAATAGACATAATCAGCCATCATAAGAAAAACGGAAATGCCAAGGATTGTCCATCGCCATTGGAATGGAGTTGATTTGAGACGGTGGGGATACCACAATGCGAACATCACAATCAGCATAAGAATCGACTGATACATGGTACTGTATACCTGAACCGCCATACGTGGATAACCGCTATGCATAAGATGTTTGTCATAGAGTCCACTTGCCGAGCCAAACACTGTGGCTGCGATCACAAGCCAAATCCATTTGTTGGATTTCCAAGAAACACCCTCTTTCTTACCCACTTGAGAAAAAGCGAAGAAAGAGATAAGAGTGATAGCGATAGCCAACGATTGAATCCAAGACAGACACTCATTGAAGATCACCACTGCAACAAGCACAGTCCATATCGGTTGCGTCGCCCTGATAGGAGAAAATATCGTAATCGGAATATGTTTCATTCCAAAATAGGCACAAATCCACGAGCAAAGGACAATGACAGACTTCAAGAAGATTGCGAAATGAGTAGCACCGTCGACATTGGGAATATAAAAATCACCAAGACTCTCTTTTGTACCGTCTAATCCAGAGGCGATAAGCAATGGAAGGAAAAGAATGAAAGAGAAAAAAATAGAAATCGAAAGCACCGGTATGACGGCATTGTCGGAAAGCGATTTCTTTTTGAACACATCATAGATGCCGAGCAAAAGAGCCGACATCATCGCAAGCAAGATCCACATATCAATATTCCAAAATACCTTTTCCTTGACGTACAATCACCGGCTCATCACCAGTACAATCAACAACAGTGGAAGGCTCAAGACTTCCATATCCAGAATTAATCACACAATCGACAAAGTGAGAGAGTTTTTCATCCATCAATTCAGGATCAGTGTAATACTCAAGCACATCGTCATTATCGTCGCGGACAGAAGTGGAAAGAATAGGATTACCAAGGGTTCTGACAATCTCACGGATGACATTATTGTCTGGGACACGGATACCTACCGTCTTCTTATTTCTGAACAATTTAGGAAGGTTACTAGTCGCATTCAAGATAAAAGTGAACGGACCAGGAAGATTCTTCTTCATCAATTTGAAAACATCATTGTTCACCTTCGCATATTCAGCGATATGGCTCAAATCATAACAGATGAAAGAAAGATTAGCCTTCTTCGGATCTATTTTCTTATACTGGCAAACTCTTTCCACTGCTCTCGCATTAAAGATGTCGCAACCCATACCATAAATTGTATCTGTAGGATAGACAATTATTCCACCATCCTGCAAAAACTGGACAACCTTATCAATCTCTTTTTGATTCGGATTCTCCGGATAAATTCTGTAAATCATAATATATGACGTAAATTCAAACAAAAGGGAGGAAGAGAAAACTCTTCCACCCTTATAATATTCAATTAAAATTGACGCTACTTAAAGTAAACGACCTCAATAGATCCCTTATGTCTCTCACCCTCGTTGATGATAACCTCATAGAAGTAAACACCTGGATCAACAAGATCACCACGACAAGTTCCATCCCAGCCATTATCACTTTCAACCATTTTCTGTCCGTAACGGTTGAAGATAACAACTTTATGTCCTTCCATAAAGATATCGTTCATGCCATGAGAGTTATGAGGGGTGAACGCAGTTGGAAGTTTCTGGACAACATCAATTGAGACAATATTTGACGGTACCGCAGGACAAACACTATCAACTAACAGAACATAGTATTTAGCACTATCACCCAACTCAGTCAAATACATAGTCTTACTTCCAGGTTCTCCATAAGAAGTGACTCCAAGCAAAGAATCTTGTTCGAAATTAGAATCCATATACGCATCTCGAACATTTCCATACTTGTCAAACATCTCATCTGAAGTTCCATCAACAACACCATTAACTCGATACCACAAGTACGATTCAGGCTTATACCTAGTGACAAGATTCAACTTAGCCGACTCGCCTAAGTAAACTCTTGCAGGATTATTAGGTTCTGTAGTCAACATCAGATTGTCAGGAGACATTCTTTGTCTCATACTTAAAGAAATCCAATCGCTAGAAGTACCCATTTCACACCTGTTGATTGCATAATATTGCAGTTTACCCACTGCATTAGTATACTCTAGTAAAGTTTCCGGAATATACTTGACACCATTAACCATCCAACCTTCCTCTGTTATTTCCTCACCATTGTCACGGACATCCAACTTGTACTTTTCATAAAGTGTCTCATTGTCCGATATCAAATGAATTGAGTCTTTCTCACAAACTACAAGTTTAGAAGCATCAAGGTCAATTGAAGGACGTGCATGAATAGTGATATAAGCACTCGTCGTATCCACACAATGAAGCGAAGTATCCATACCTACAATCGTATACAATCCCTCTTGTAACATTGACGACAATTCAGTAAAGTTTCTATGTCCAACAGTCTGATCAAATTTTGAAGCATACGTCACCTTGTTATTAGAATAAATCAAATTCTTCTCATCAACATCACCTTTATAATAATCATATGCGATATTTTCATTCTTAACAAGTTTCCAGTTACCCTCATCAAACCAATCTTCCATATAAATATAACCGGTATATACCATCAAATCATTAAGAGTCAAAGCCTGCTCAGCACAGATAACAGTATCTGACAACTCAATATCTATAATATCCTTTGAATCTTGAACATATATTGGTTTCATCAAAGTATCTTCAAGTCCACATGGGTCTGTTATATGAAGAGTTACAAATTGAATTTTCTTAGTATTCTTGATTACAGTACCAGCAGCTGGAGTCTGAGTAATCTTGAAATACTTAGAAGCCTTAGGGTCACAAACATCACTAATTGAGTCCTTAGGGAAAGACGAAGTCAAATCCGGATATAAGAATGTACAATCGGTATGAGCATATACCGCAGGCACTAAATTAGTACGCCATTTAGCAGTGTCCGGCATATTGATAATAGGTGCGAAAGTATCCTGTACCTGAGCAACAAAAGTCAACGTGTCAGAATAATTTCTACATCTGTCTACAGCCACATATTTACGAACTTCGCTATAGTTGTAGTACTCACAGTCTTCAGGGTTTGGAGATTTGTTTGATGTAACCGTATAGAACAATCCATCAACCACTCCATCCAGACTAACAACTTTATGGTACTCTGAAATAGTGTCATTTGAGCATATTTCCTTAGCTCTCAAATTCATAGGGAAGAAATTTTCAGCGACACAGTCGAATGTCTTACTCAAAGAAGCTGCATTATCCATCCAAACTGGAGGAATAGTATCTTTGATACGGAATCTATGGAAACACTTGACAGTATCATTTCTCAAGTTAAGAACTGTATACTTTCTAGTATATTGGAAATCACACTTGTCACCCAAAATTATAGTGTCGAGTTTGAAAGTCTCTGGATAAACAAAGTCGGAAACATCAACATTATTAGAAACCAATTTTCCACCATTCTTTCTGAATTCACCATAATCAGCATATGCTGCAGGAAGTTCATCCAGACAAGTAAATGTTCCACTAACTTTTGGTTCTAGACACATAGGAATATCACCATCCTCTACATCCACAATAGTTTGACATCTCTTTGTCTGCTCCGCTCTTGGTGTTGTATCCTTGAATAACCATGTGATAATAACTCTACTTCCTACAGGATAAACATCAGTATAAATAGACTTACCATCGTCTCTAGTATAAATTGTATCCACAACAAGACAAGGATCTTCAAATTCAGGCAAAATCAAACCTGAATCTCTAAGCTCTTCAAAAGTAGCACCCTCACCCTGTCTACGCATTGTATAATGCACATAATCTTTCAAATCTTTACAATCAATCTTATTAAAGGCTGAGCTGTTAACCTTAACAAACTGATCACACGTTTTAGGCTTTGTAGAGAACGGACTCGTGAACACCCATAAAATATTATGTCCACCAAGAGGAAGATCCATCAGATAAACAGCCTTGTTCTTTTCTCTATCAAAGTAGCATAGATCCAACAATTCACCTTTACCAAACAACTGTACATATCCGTGTCCATAGACAGTATAATCCAGTTTACATGAATCAACAGCCTCTGGGATAGGTAACAAATCAGGATTTAGCTCCACCTTACACAATCCTTTTTCATCAAACAACTGCAAAGGAGATTTCAAAGTACGACAATCAAAGATTGGAGCCCCATTATGCAAAACATACAATGTCTTGTCACATGTTGCCTCTTTTGTCGTCAAACTATCGTTAGCGAATACCCATTGAATTGGATAAATACCTACACTAACCTCTGATGGGAATTCACGTCTTTGTCCAGTAACCGTATCAAGCAAGTATGGTTCACCCCAAATTTTTTCACCCGTACAATGTTCTATTGCATACTTTCTTCCTAAAGAATCTCTCAAATCCTCAAATGGAATCGAGCATTTGCCATCTAGCTCCACACGAGAATCCTTCAAAGTGTCACATAACACATCAGGAGGGAATGAATCTCTCAAATGTATAGACTGTATACAAGAATCTACTGCAGACTTAGTATAATCCCAGAATTTCCAAGTGACGAAAGTCTCACCAATTGGGAATTTATGTTTCAATTCAATTTTCTCATTATTAATAAATGGTATGCCTTCAGACATAAATCCAGCCACACATGGATCTGGAACTTTTTTTGTCTCCAAAGTAATATCCATCGAATCACAAGTTGGCATATCAACCCATTTCTTTGGGAACAAAAGGTCACAATCAAGTACAGGAGCAAGAACACCTTTTACAAATACATGACTTTTACATGTCGCTGGAGTCGAATTCTTGCCAACGAACAACCAAGTAATATATGTGTCACCAACAGGATATGGATCAGTCAAAGCCATTCCATCGCTACGAGTACCGACACCTGCGACCGGTATTGAATCCCCATTTTTACCCACACATGCTTCCTTTCCATAAGGAGGATTAGGAATATTCAACTCCTCTGCATCCACATAACATGTGCTATCTTTTGCTGTTCCTTCAAAATATTCAAGCGTTTTACAATCAACAACAACTGGTCGTTTTGACCTTGGGTCAATAACTTGTGGACAATATTTTAGATTATTGTGTCGATCTCTGAACTGCCAATATAGAGTATCCGGTATTCCAACCAAGAATACTTTTGTTTCTTCTACCTTGCTTATTTTAACTGAATCCTCATGCAACTCACCAAGGATTGGAGTCACAGGCTCTGGACAAGAATCAAATGCTGTATATTTTTTATTAAACAAATAATCCTTGAAATCCTTAAATACGATTTCACATGTTTCAGTTTCAGGACGATATACAAACGGGTCAATTGCATCACAATCAAAATATGGCACTCCAGTATCACGCACAACTACTTCCTGCACACAATATGAAGACTTATCTCCATTAGTGAATTTCCAAAGAATATAAGTATAATCAATATCATACTCATCATACAGATCTATAGACATATCAAACTTTGCTATAGAATTCTTCAACACATTCTTGTCTTGTTTTTCAATAAAATGTGCACGACCGGCATACTCACCTGTCAAGATAGTGTCATTCTCTGAATTTCTATCAAGCAACTTAGGAACCGGGATATCATCTACACCTAACTTAACAGCACACTTGCTACTATTTATATCTTCACGACCGTTAATTACATCCAAATCTATAATTTCATCACAAGGAATATCTGGATATCCTTTTTCCACAGATATAGGAGTTGTACAATCTACAGTCTTACCACATCCATCCTTTATCGTATATTTGAAATTATAGACACCCCACGGAAGTACTATATGTAACAATTCAGAATCATTGATTTCTGACTTACGAACAACAATGGTTCTCGTTCCCATTGTGTCCTTCACTTCTTTACGTTCTGGAGTATACTCTATTATAATATCTGGATCAGAATCACAACCAGAAGTGAAATTAGGAATAGGAACAGTTACATTTGCACTCTCTTTTTTCGATTCACAATAGAACACGTTCCTTCCTTCCAGCGATTTACAATCAATCGTTGGATCATCAGACTTTTCAACTTTATACTTGTTAGTATCTGCATCGGCACAACCATCTATATAAGCCACAACAGAAAGTTGCAACTTGTCCAAGTCTCCATCACATATGCCAGGGAAAGCTGCCAAATTAACAGTAGCCTTCCTTGCATCAGAAGGATCTGGAATAAACGCGCCTGGTGCGACTGGATCAGATTGCCATCTATAAGTATACTTAGACAACATTGGAGAATCAAAAGAATTCTCTGCAAATGTTTTGATTTCTCTACGACGGTCAGAAGGACAGATTGTCTTATCTGACTCGTTCATTCCATCTGTATACTTGTCTCCTATCAGTTTCAAGGTAATATCTGGAGTACGATAAATATGAATTATCGTATCCAATGTAGTATCCACAACTGTACCTAACAACGCTCTTAATTGTAACTTATAATCTCCCTCTGCGACAATTGTCGTATCATCAAGATTCATAGAAACAACTAAAGAATCAGCCTTATTTGGATTATAATAATCACTATCAGGATTAGTGTATTCCGACGAAGAAAAAACCTCAAAATGAGGATCTGGAGTCTTCTTAGAATCAAACCAAACCGTATTATCTGGTTTGTACATTGTCCACTCATAAGTCACCTCCTTAGAATGGTCAACCATATTTGGAGTATATGACTGAACATTTGGCAAACAGAATGTTTTTCCTAAGATTTCTGTCGGCTTGTTCATAGTACAGTCATTACCAGACACGCTGAAGTCATATACCATTTGTCCTAAATCTGGCACATTAACTCTTAACTGATATGAGACAATACCCTTCTCTGCTTTAATAGAGGCATCCCTTTTGTTATAATTGGAGTAATCTTCTACCCATGAATCGCCTTCTTTCTTAAACCAATGATATTCAGAATCGTCAGGGAAACCTGCAGCATGAGCTGTTGTATATTCACCTGCACACAAAACCTGAGGATCCAAACATACATTTGCCACCTCCGCAGATATATAATCAATAGCCACCTTCCAGCAACTCATCTGAGCGAACTCTGGATAAAACTTGAATTCTGTCAAACCATTAGGATCATTAGGGAAATTACCATCAAATGTAATCTCCACCTTGATAACATCATGATCCTTCAAAGTACTGAAATCCATCAATTGATTAAAGGCCAACGTCATATCTCCCTCGACATAACCATTGGCTGACTTAATCAGTTCTCCTGTACTATTTAGATATGCCGAACCTTTCAGTTTATCAATAGTCTGCTTTCCTTGACCCGTACGTGCCTTAAATTTTGCATTCACGTCAATATCACAACCACTTGCTTTCTGAAGGTACATACGCATCGTATATTTATATGGCTGTCCTAAAAATTCAGAAACTGGAGAGAATATCAATTCACAAACTCTTGCATTAGGATTTTCACAAAACATATAATTGTTCTTTCCAACAACATTCGATGCCACATCATCCATTGGATCCTGTCCAAAGAAATCATGGGCATTGTTTCCTAGCCAATAATTCTTAACATCAGCTTCTCGCAACTCAATATTATGATCACCAAAATGATTGATGATATCCTGAGGAATTTTATGAGGATCAGCTTTATTTGGATCAAAATCCGTTCCTACATAATACTGACCTGTAGTAGTAGTAAGACACTCAGGCTTACAATCGTTACGGATAATCACATCTTTTTGATTAGAAACAAAAGTCTTAGCCTTTGAACCATAATATGCATAATCCAAAGAAACACGAACAGAAAAATCCTTTTCTGGTTCACTCAGAATCCATTGATTAATAGAGTTATTTGGAAAATCCTTCAAAAGATGCCACGCTGGACCTTCTTTTTTCTGTTCAAATTTACCTTTATCCGCAAACTGACCTCCTGTATAACTGAACATAACGGCTTCATTAGGACAAACCAGACTAGCTGTTGATGTTAAATATACACAAGATATCAAAATACGTGCATCTGAAGTACCTCCAAACGCACTTGGATAAGATGCTATATATTCGACATCTTCCTGAATATTGGAAACGGTTATTGAAGCTCCTGTTTCTCCAGCCAATAATCGTCTATCTTCCTTAGGTTTCGTTCTGTATTCCCATTTTACTGATGTGCCATCAGGAACATATGGCACAGTCAAAGTGACATCATCACCAGGATTGACACTAATTATTCCATCTGAAATATAATTTACTCCAGAAGAAACATTCAGAAACGTATACTGCTGAGCAAAAGCACTTCCCTGCACACCTATCAGCATACAGAAAGCAACTAGATATTTTTCAAATCCAATTCCCTTCTTAGGAATGAATCCATAAAGCATTTGTAAAAATTTTTTCATATAAAAAAAAATGTGTCTACGTTCAATAAATTAAACGGTGTTATCTTGTAGCAGTCCATAAATTCTTCTACGCTATCCACCAAACAATGCAAAAATAAAAAAATTAAATTTCATAATGCAAAATCATGGTGTTTTTTTATCATAAAGTATTATTTGTCTATGTAAAAATGTACGATAGGCAACAAAAAATATAAAAATATCAATCAGCATTAATTATTACAATATTATTTCAAAAGAGATTTTAGTAGTTGTCTGAAAAATATAAGAGTATCCTCTCCCCCCTATATTTTTCTAAATCTACTTTCTCTTATTAACCATTGGCAATAGCAAATATGCCAACAATCCGCATCCTATATAAACAGCTATTGTCTGCACAGAATGAACCACCAAAGCAAATGCCTTTGCCTCTGGTTCAATAATCGATCCTAGATAGAATACCAACGCCTGTATTGTCATAAAATGCCATGCACCGACGCCTCCCTGTACAGGTGCGATAATGCCTAAAGCGCCCATTACATATATAACCAAGCCTTGTGAAAAAGTTATATCTTTTGTGAAATCGAATGCCCAAAAACTGAAATGGAGCATCAGATAATAGCAAGCGAAAATCAAGACGGTATATAATCCAAACATAAATTTGTTGTCCACGTCTTTTGCTGACATCATTCCTACTTTGAATTTTCTTAGACTCTCTCGACCTTTTGCATACAATTTACTCTTGTTTCGGAGTTTGAAACAAAATACAAAAACTACAGCCAAAATGAGTATGATCACAATGACAAATGGATTCATCAGAATAGATAATATCTTCGACGGGAGATTCGCG
>Ga0307448_100036_pt1 | contig 12892 bp, 5 predicted proteins | sample GoafecBaGen2Rep2_FD_203827 | JGI IMG/M metagenome (GOLD analysis project Ga0307448, IMG submission 203827) | Metatranscriptome of enriched fungal communities from goat fecal pellet, Isla Vista, California, United States - Bagasse, Gen2, Rep 2... ... | reverse complement strand
TTTAATTACTAACAAAACAATGCGAGTTAAGTTCATACTGGCACTAGCTTCATTACTAATATCAATAAGCGCTTTCGCCCAAAGGGGAAAGTTCTTTAGTACAGACAATCAATTATTGTCGAGCAGTTTCGTAACACAAGTGTACCTAGATAACGAAGGTTTCATTTGGGCAACCACACGTAACGGTATAAACCGCTATGATGGTTACCAGTTCCGTGTATTTAAGAAAGAAAACGAGCACGACAGTTCGTTGGCAAGCAACTATGTCAATAGCATGATGCAGGACAAGAATGGATTATTCTATTTTGGACTCTATGGTGCTTTGCAGACATGGGACGGCAACAAGTTCAACAATGTAGCGATGCTTGACAAAGACGGGAATGCCGGACATTGCTATCCTAATTGTTTCCTTGAGCGTTCAAATGGCGACATATTGGTTGGATCTTCTGGTTTAGGATTACTTAAATTCAAAAACAAAAAGACGGCTTGCCAAGTAAAAGGTCCCTTGTCTTCAATACATACAGTAAATAGCATGATTGAAGACAGAATGGGAATTCTTTGGATTGTGACCGACAATTTAGGACTGATATCGTTTGATGGTAAAACAATAAAACAATACTTAAAATATGATCCTGATATTGTCTTCACATGTCTATGCGAAGGATTAGACGGAATTATATACGCCGGAACAACAAATAATGGTGTATATCGGATGCAAAGCGACACCTTTGTACATATTGACGAAACAGGGAACAATTCTGTATCAGCACTATTCTGCGATCACGACGGAATGATTGTTATAGGCTACGATGGTAGAGGCGTGGCTCTTTATAACCCCAGGTCAAAAGAGTTTACTAATAATCCTTTTTTCTCGCTTGAGGTAGACCTCTCTATAAGTAAGGTGTACTCTATAACAGAGGACAAGAGCGGTAACCTTTGGTTAGGTATGTTACAGAAAGGCATCTTTATGCAACCTATCTCATTTAAAGGTTTCAATTACATGGGTCACAAGTTAGGAGCACGAAACATTATCGGCTCAGCTTGCGTGGTAAGTGTTATTCTCGATAGCAAACAACGAATTTGGATAGGAACCGACAAAGATGGAATATATATTTATGACTACAATACCAAAGATGTCAAGCATCTCAAAGAAAATGTTCCTTCTGTAGCAATGTCGCTTAGCGAAGATCTTAATGGACGCATTTGGGTTGGTTCATATCGTAATGGAATAGGCTGGATAGACCCAGTCACTTTCCAGTATCATAAGATACCATTCCCCATGGATCCACATCTCATTGTTATGGATATAGCCATAGCAGGTGATGGTAGTCTGTGGCTGGCTACCATGAAACACGGTCTTATAAGGATGGATGCCTCTGATGGACATATCATTGCACAATATAAAATTAAACCAGGAGTCGAGAAAAACAGGAATCTGAATTGTATCACCAACGACTACATTTCACAGGTTCACTTGTCACCTGATGGGAAACGTGTATATGCCTCTACATCTATGGGATTATGCTGCTTGGATATAGCAGAAAACAGCTGGACCAAGACTTTCGGTAAGAACTGTCTAAACTTCGGAACTCCGGTGAGAATAACACGTGAGTACGATGGAAAGCTCTGGTTTGGAACAAACGAAGGATTATTCTGTTACGATCTTCTGACACGTGAAACCAAGCAGTACACCCGTGAAAATGGATTAGCAGACAACGGAATTGCCACCATAGAGAGAGACCCACAAGGCAGGATCTGGATTGGTACAGACCACGGATTGAGCTGCTACACTCCCAAAAACGACATCTGGCAGAACTACTTTGCCGACGATGGATTGCAGAGCAACGAGTTTAGTGATGGAGCATCCTTTATCACTTCAGGCGGTATGCTTGCCATGGGCGGAACAGCAGGTATATCATGGTTTGATTCGCAGCACATTTCGCCAAGCAAGTGGGAGGCAGAAGTTAAACTTACCGCATTCTCAATAAATGGCCAGCAGGTTAGCAGAACAACCCGCTCAGGCAGTTATCTGGTAACAGACACTGCTATTATTGCCAGCAATCGTTTTGAACTTTGTTATAACGACAACACGTTCTCTATTCAATTCTCAACCCTTACATACGAGAATCCAGAACATATATCTTATTTATATAGCATCAATGGCGAACCGTTCAACCGTCTTCAGCCTGGAATGAATATCCTGACGCTCTCTCATCTGCCCCAGGGCACCTATCGCTTTAGGGTAAAAGCAGAGCGTAATAATATTGAGACACCGATTAAAGAATTTGTTGTTGTCATCCACAGTCCATGGTATCGTTCAGCGTGGGCATATTTCTTCTACGCTATGATTATTGGTATGTTTGCATGGCAGTACCTGGCATATCGCCGTCATAAGGAGCAAGACAGACTTCGCCTTCAGGCTCATATACATGCAGAAGAAATGGGCGAGGCCAAGCTACGTTTCTTCATGAACATGAGTCATGAGATACGTACACCTATGACCTTGATTCTCACGCCTTTGCTATCACTTATCAAAAACGATACTGATCCAAACAGAAAGGGTGTTTATGAGACGATTAGGCGTAATGCTGAACGAATTCTCAGTCTGATAAACCAGATGATGGATCTCCGAAAGATTGACAAAGGACAAATGCAGATGCGTATGCGCGAAACCAATCTTGTTAGTTTTGCAAAGGACATATACAACCTCTTTGACAGTCAAGCCAAAGCTAAGCAAATTAAGTTCCTTTTCAATCATGACAGTGAAGAGATTCCTGTATGGATTGACCGCCAGAATTTCGACAAGGTATTTATGAATGTCCTTTCAAATGCATTCAAGTACACCCCAACTGGTGGTGAAATAGGCATTCGTCTTACCCATAACACCGAATCCGCAACTATTGCAATATATGATAATGGCGAAAGTATACCAGAAGACAAGATAAACAAGATTTTCGACCGTTTCTATCAGACGCCTACATCAATCAACGACCGCTATGTTGGTACTGGTATCGGTTTGGACCTGACCCGCTCACTTGTAGAACTTCATCACGGCACCATAACCGTCCACAATCTGGAGAAAGGCTGTGAGTTTGTTATTACCATCCCTATGGGTAATAGTCACTTAAATTCAGACGAGATGCTTCTCGACGACGAAGCTACCGAGGCTATCACGCCTGAGTTGATCCTCGAAGAGGAACCTGATCCAGAGCCAGCCAACCCAATGGCAGAGATGATGACACAGAACCGCAGAATGACTTTGGTTATCGCAGAGGACGACGAGGAAATCCGCAACTATCTGGAGAATGAGCTTTCTGGTGATTACGAAGTACATGCATGCGTTAATGGCCGTGAGGCGTTAGGCGAGATTATCCGCACTAAGCCCGATCTGGTATTGAGCGATATTATGATGCCTGAAATGGATGGAAACACGCTATGTACACGCCTCAAGACCAACCCGATCACCAATTCAATCCCTGTAATCCTGCTTACAGCTAAGAGTCGCGACGAGGACAAACTTGAAGGTCTCGAGACTGGTGCAGATGCTTATATCGTGAAGCCATTCAATATGGACATTCTTCGACGCACCATCATCAATCTTATTAACAAGCACCGCCTACTGCGCCTTAAGTACGAGCGCAACGACAACCTTGAGGAGCAGGTTGATGAGATTCGTCTTAAGTCACCAGACGAGAAATTGCTTGAGCGCATCATGGAGTGTATCAATAAGAATCTGAACAATTCCGACCTGAGCGTCGATATGATAGCTGATACCGTTGGTATAAGCCGAGTACATCTGCACCGCAAGATGAAAGATCTTACAGGACAGACACCTCATGACTTTATTCGTAACATCCGTTTGAAAAAAGCGGCACAGTTGTTAGCTAACCAAGGTATGAACGTAACCGAGGTCATGTACGCCTGTGGATTTGCGAATTCAGCTTCATTCTCTACTGTATTCAAGAAATTCTATGGAATGTCGCCACGCGACTATATGCGAGAACACGAGGAAAGATAACTTAACTAAAAGAGAAGGAACGCATGAAACGATTAGCAACAATCCTGATCGCGATATTCTGCGTACTTGGAATACAAGCGCAATATCATCGCCATCAAATACTAAAAGTATACAACTGGGACGAATATATCGGGAAAGGAGTCATTGAGAAATTCGAGAAATGGTATAAGGAAGTTACCGGCAATACCATAAAAGTAGAGTATGTCACCTATGACTACCCTGAGAAATACTTCGAGCAGATGTTAAAAGGCGAGATTGACGCAGATGTTTTCTGCCCACCCGAATATCTGGTTGAACGCATGATGAAACATGACTTCCTGAATCCAATCGACACCAGTTTTGTTAAGGAAGGTATTCCCAACTGGACGAAAGGCACTTCGCCATTTATCGACAGCCTTCTTCAGCACATCGGAGAAACACAAGGTGTAAATGCCCTCGACTATACTGTAGGCTATCTTTGGGGAAATACCGGTGTACTTATCAACACCAAATATGTTAAACCTGAAGAGGTTTTCAGTTGGGGATTTCTGCTTAATCCAAAATATCGTGGTAAGGTTATCATGAAGGATTCATTCAGTGACCTATACAATATTCTCATAAACTATGCCTTTTATGAGGAAGTAAAGATGGGAGCCACCAATCGCAACTTGCTGGCCACTTATCTCACCAACCGTAATATTGCCATTGTAGAGGATTTACTTGAGAGAGCTCGTCCGCAGATGAAAAGCTTTGATGTTGATGACGACAAACGATTGATGGCTAATGGCAGTAACTGGATGAGCGTTACGTGGAATGGCGACGCCAAATGGGCCATTGACGAAGCAGGCGATAAAGTAGATCTACAATACATCGTACCAAAAGAAGGAAGCGAATGTTGGATGGACTGTTGGACGATTCCCGCATGTTCAAAGAATATAGAAGCCGCAAGCTATTGGATAAATTTCATGTGCCGCCCGGATATTGCTCTATTATGTATGGAAGAAACCGGCTATAGCTCTGCCATTGCAACGCCTGAGATTCTTAAAGCCGTTACTAATGACAGTATAAAAGAAACCATTGACCTCAGTTATTTCTTTGGTCCCACGGCGACCGCAGTTCATGTCGACAGCGTAATGTACCCCGACAAAAGTACAATAGACCGATGCAGTTACCTTCGTGACAGCGGTGACCGTCAGGAGGTTTTACGTGAGATATGGGAAAAGATTAAGGAAACGCGAGTAACTAACTATTGGCATCTTGCCATTATTGGCTGTGTCGTTTTGGCAATCATCATAACATGTATTATCATATTGCACAGACTAAACAAGAAAAAGACCACCACTAAAGGGTGATGGTCATTTTCTTCAGATCCTTGTCCATTGAACTGTTACCGTAAAGTATCTCATACTTTCCTGGCTTTGTTCGCATTGTATTTGTTTCTGGGTCCCAGAACTCAAACGATTTCTCATCCAGTTTCAGAGTCACATTAACAGTCTCGCCCTTCTTTACATCCACACGTTGGAATGCGCGGAGCGACTTTAGTGGTCCCTCTGCATCACTCAGATTGCGGATATATACCTGTACCGTTTCAGTTCCAGCGCGATTGCCTACATTTGTAACAGGGACGGTTATTGACTCCTTGCCTTGCATCTTTGCTTCACCAATTTCAAAGTTTGTATAACTCAAACCATATCCAAAGGCAAACAGCGGATCGTTGAAATAGCGATATGTACGTCCCTTCATCGAGTAATCCTCAAAGTCAGGCAGCTGCGAGTCATCCTTATAGAATGTGACAGACAGTTTACCACTTGGATTACAATCACCAAACAACACATCAGCAATAGCTGTACCTCCCTCCTGACCAGCATACCATGCCTGAACAATGGCGTCACAAGTCTCTGTCTCAGGAGTAAGAGCAATAGCAGAACCAGAACAATTCACAAATATAACCTGCTTTCCGGCCTCCTTCAGTGCCTTCAGGAAATTACGTTGAACCTTAGGCAGTTCTATGCTGGTACGGTCGCCACCCTTGAATCCTTCTATCTGCACAGGCATCTCCTCTCCCTCGAGAGCAGCCGAGATACCACCGCAGAAAACAACCTTACTGATACCCTTCAGTTGGGCAATAATCTGCTGATAGTCGATAGGCAACTCCTTAGCGATATTTATCTTCAGATTGGCATTCCAGGTCTTCACAAACTGGAAACGTACCTCGATATTATAAGTCTTTCCTTTCTCAGCCTGAATGGCAGTACGTGTGGGTGTTGTACGCCATGTATGCTCTACCACTTTCTTCTCGCCGTTTATATAGAGTTCAAAGTGCCCGCACCCTTCTACATTAACGACATACTCACCCGACTCTTTAGGAGTGAATACTGTTTCATACTTAGCCGAGAAGTCTTCAATCTGTACGCCAGGAGCAAAGTTATGCATACCCGCTGTCGTAACAGCAAGTGGTGAGGTGTAATACTGTGTGGTTACAGGCTTTCCTTCCATAGCAGTATTATTCCAGAATGTACCCTTCAAACCTTTCTTGCCACCTACAGCACACTGGGTAGCCAACTGGCAGTCCATTACCTGGTCGTATGTCAGATCACACCCTTTGGTATAGAAGAGTTTCTTCTGCTTTGCCTTAATACCATCCAGTATGGTAACAGTGTGGTTAGGCATACCATTATAGTTACCCCACATCATGGGTGCATCATCAGCATTTGGGCCAATGACAGCAATTTTTTCTACATTCTTCTTCAAAGGCAGAATGTTATTCTTATTCTGTAACAATACGATAGTCTGACGTGCCATCTCGAGCGAGAGCTGTGCCGACGCCTTGGTTGACATAGCAGAGTAAGGAATCTTAGACCACTCTACAAGCGAAGGATCGTCCATCTCACCTAAGTCAAAACGACCTTCAAGCAGACGAATCACATGTTTGTCAATCTCTGCCTCAGAAAGCAGACCTCTTTTTACAGCCTCAGGTATGCTCTTATAGGCATAGTCGAAACCACACTCCACATCGGTACCTGCAATAACAGCCTTCGACGAACCATGAACAGCATCCGAAGAACTCTTATGGTTCATGTGGAAATCACTTACCGCACCACAGTCGCTGACTACCAGATACTTGAATCCCCACTCATCACGCAGAATCTGCTGAAGCAGACGGTTTGATCCACAGCAAGGATCATCGTCAAGACGCTGATAGGCGCACATTACCTCGCGCACATTACCATCCTGAACACACGCTTTAAAGGCTGGCATATAAGTCTCCCAGAAATCACGGGCAGATACATCATTAATGTTCACTGTATGGCGTGTGTATTCAGGACCGCTATGTACTGCATAGTGCTTAGCACATGCCCAGAGTTTACGATATTTAGAATCCTCAGGTCCTTGAAGTCCTTTAACCACCTGAACACCCATCACAGATGTCAGATAAGGATCTTCGCCGTAAGTTTCCTGACCACGTCCCCAACGCGGATCACGGAAGATATTCACGTTAGGCGTCCATACCGAAAGACTATGAAATTTTTCGTCTTCGCCTTTCAAGTCATGCATACGATGGTTGTACTGAGCACGAAACTCAGTAGAGGCCACATCAAAGCACTTGTAGAGCAGATGAGGATTAAATGACGATGCCATAGCCACTGGCTCCGGGAACACCGTAACATTCCCCATATTAGCAGCACCATGCAGAGCCTCGCTCCACCAGAAGAATTTTTTAATACCCAGACGGGGAATAGCAGGACTTTCGTCGAGCATCAGCATAGCTTTTTCCTCCAAAGTCAATCTTCCACAGAGGTCAATAGCACGCTCTTTTGCCGAAAGGTTGGGGTTTTGATAAGGAAGTTTCTGTGCCGAGGCTGTCAAGCCTGCACAAAAAGCAATTGTTAGTAATAGTTGATACTTCATATAATTTTTTATGTTATTATTGATGATACACCTTATATATTTTACCGGGTTTTGTCATGACATCGTACTCATATACCTTCTTGATAGGCACCTGCTTAAACTCTGTCAGTTCTGCCGACTTCAATGGTTCACGTATCACAGCAGGCTTTAACAGCTCATTATCACATTCGCCAGTAGCAGCAAACAGACCATCACCTTTAAGTGGTACATACGAACGCAGTCGCAGCTTGCCACCAATCTTGGAATATATTTCAGCTTCAGTAAGTTCACCTTTGTTCCATTTCATATCAACAACAAAAGCACCTCTTGCGCGCAATCCATTCACCTCGCCCTCGGTCCATGCATCTGGCAGGGCTGGCAACAGATGCACAGCACCGTCGTGACTCTGCAACAGCATCTCGCATACACCAGCAGAACATCCGAAGTTTCCATCAATCTGGAAAGGTGGATGTGCATCAAAAAGATTCGGATAAGTACCGCCTCGTGGTCCCCACTCAGTGGTATAAGGTATAGGATTCAGCATATTACTGATTATGCGGAAAGCATGGTTGCCATCCAACATACGAGCCCAGAAATTTATCTTCCATCCAAGACTCCAACCAGTAGCCATGTCACCACGCTGATTCAGAGTATTGGCAGCTGCAGTGAACAATTCGGGGTGAGAATATGGCGAAATCTGGTTTGAAGGATATAGTCCGTACAAGTGCGATATATGACGATGTTCATCCTTTGGATCGTCACCGTCAATAAGCCACTCCTGCAACTGACCATACCGTCCTATCTGCATGGGTGGCAGCTGCGCTATGGCATTGCTTAGCATTGTTGTATAAACAATATTGTCGTATCCCAGTATCTGGTGGGCTTTCAGAGTACTCGACAGCACATCAAAAACTATCTGGTTGTCCATTGTCGAACCAGCAGTCACAGTAGTATTCTTTCCTACGGGACCATGTTCTGGCGATACGGTTGGTACTGTAACAAGCCATCCGGCAGCATGCTTAACTTCGCCGTTCTTAGGATACTCGTGCATATACGATAACAAGAAATCAGCAGCACCCTTCAATATAGGGTAGCATTGTTCCAAGAAGTTCTTATCGCCTGTATACAGATAGTGCTGCCACAAATGAGTGGTAAGCCATGCACCACCTGTTGGGAACATACCCCATGTTGTTCCGTCAACTGGTCCTGCAATACGCCACAAATCAGTATTATGATGAGCCACCCAGCCCGGGCAGTCATACATCACTCTTGCAGTCTTTTTTCCTGTTTCACTCAGGTCTCGTATCATCATGAACAACGGCTCCTGGGTCTCGGCCAGATTACCAACCAATGCCGGCCAGTAATTCATCTCGGCATTGATATTAATTGTATATTTCGAATCCCATGGAGCATCCATCTTGTTATTCCACACTCCCTGAAGGTTTGCAGGCTGACCACCTGGTTGCGATGATGAAATAAGCAGGTATCTGCCATACTGCATCATTAGCGATACCATATCTAAATCTTTACAATCAAACTTTGCTAATCGTTTATCGGTTTCCAATTCTGAATTTTCCGATTTAGGCAAAGAAAGGTATACCCTATTATATTGCTCCTCATATTTCTGCAGATGACGCTTTAGCAGAGTCTTGTAGTTCTTACCTTGCAGCAATGACATAGTGTTGCTGTTCTTAAGTACAGGATTGCCACTTATGTCTTTATAGTTAACATAGTTTGTTGCAGCGGTTACTAAAATTGTGGCTGCTGTGGCATTCCTTACGTACATGTTGCCACCAGCATCCTGAACAGCTCCATCTGCCATCAATTTCACACGCACTTCGGCCTTGAGTTTTCCAGGAATACCCTCATGCTCAACATTATTAATAATATAGGCCATTTCGTGTTTATCAATCAAATCACCATTCTGCACCTGTTCATTAAACAAATAAGACACAGCGAAATTCAGAGCTTTTTTCTTGTTGGCTGTTATTTGCACAACAATAGCATTGTCAGCCTGTGATGCAAACACAATTCGGTCGTATTTCACGCCATCTACCTCAAAACTTGTTGTGTTAAGTGCATCACCCAGATTCAATTCGCGACGATAATTGGTGGGCTCAGAATTGCTCTGATAGTTAAACTTCAGACTCAAATCACCCAATGGAAGGAACTTCTGTCCATGTGGGCCTTTAAAGAAGCTTCGGCCAATTATGCTATCAGCTTGCTCTTCCTTTCCGGCAAATATCAGCTTACGCACATCCTTTATAGCTATTTTTGCATTAGGATTATTATTATCGTGTGGCGAACCACTCCAAAACGTCTCCTCGTTCAGCTGTATCTGTTCTACATCTACACCTCCATAAACCATTGCTCCCAGGTGTGAGTTACCTATAGGCAAAGCTTCCAACCAATGACTGGCTGGTTTACTATACCACAATTTGTGTTGTTGCGCATTTACTATAATTGATGTAAACACACAAATTAACAGGGTTGATAAAATCCGTTTCATATTTGCTATTGGTTTAATTTTGCTGCAAAATTACAAATAAAAATTCAAAAAGACGAATAATAATGAATAAAAGAAAAACCCTGGGACAAGAAACGCTTTTCTATGCCCCAGGGAAGGAAAAACTACTAACTACTAATATAACTAAAACAATTTTAACCGATTCTTTATCTTATCTGGGTGCAAAGTTAGTGCATTTTCTCGAAAGTGACTTACTCTTATGTTACATTTACTTTCTAATTTGTTTCAAAGCCTAAAAAAACGCACTTTTTCTGCACTTTTTAATTATTTGAAGAGCTTTTGAGCCATCTTTTCGAGGCAACGACGCCATGTCAGGAACTCATGAGCAGTGCCCTCAGAGATCAGACCTTCGGCATTGAAACCAGCTGCTTTCAGTGACTCTACACTCTTATTGATACCATCGGGATTCTCCTTATCGCCGCAGCCCTCGAAAATGTACTTAACTGCCTTAGGATCCTTAATCTCCTCAGGAGCATACTGTCCACCAGAGAGCAGTCCCCAGTATCCAAACATCTCAGGACGACGCAGGGTGATGAGCTTTGTGGTCATACCACCCATTGACAGACCAGCCATAGCGCGGTTCCACTTGTCGGCCTTAGTCAGGAAGTTAGTATCAATATAAGGAATCAGCTCGTCAATGAGCACCTTCTCAAACTCCTCAGCAGTGAACTTACCTATAGAACCAAACTTGAAGTCGTTGGTCAGTCCGTATGCCATAACAATGATGAATGGTTTAATCTTACCGTCAGCAATCAGGTTGTCCATAATCAGACCTGCCTTACCCTGTACAGGCCAGCTTGTCTCGTTCTCGCCCCATCCATGCTGCAGATAAAGTACAGGATAACGCTCCTGAGTGAGCTTACCGCCCTTACCCTTAACAAGCTTTCCATAGCCATAAGGCAGATAAACAGTTGCCTCCTGCATCTTACCCAGACTCTTTGAGTAGAACTGAACCTTCTGCATATTTCCATGAGGAATGTTTGTACGCTCTGCGTAGAAATCCTGATCAGGAGCAGGAATCTCGATACCACTCTCCCAACGGCAAGAGCCGAAGTAGTTATGTGTACCAGGATCGTTGAATACACCACCGTCGATAGTAAGATGATAGTAGTGGAAACCAGGATCCATTGGACCATCGGTAGTACCAACCCATACACCATTCTTGTCCTTACGCAGCACAGTACCGCCACGGCCACCAAGACCAAGACTTACTATAACCGACTTTGCATCAGGAGCCTCAATACGGAAGCGTGCATAACCCTCGCTGTTAACCATAGGATACTGCTGTCCAGGCTGGTTGCATGGATTAGGAACGAAGTCCTCCTTTGGCTGATGATTATCCAAAGCTACATTGAAGTCGCGAATAATCTGCAGTGAACGCTTAGCCTTGAAGTTCTCATCGAATGGCAGAGGATGATTGTTGGTGCCCAACCAAGAATCCTTGTCGCTCAGGTTCCAGAATGTTACGTTCTTAATAACATCCTTGTGTTTGCGGAACACCTTGAATAGACGAGCATACTGATCCTCCTGCAGTGTCTGCATATAACCTGGCTGTGGCTTAGCCTCGCCACGTGAGAACATCAATTGACCACCACTCTCAGTGTTGGTACGCAGGTCAAGCTCTGTGATGTGGATAGTATTAACGATCTCACTGAAACGATTAATAGCCTTCTCCAGCTGATCCTCATCTGGGAAATAGATGTTGTAGTGACCCTGCATGCCTATACCATCGATGGGCACACCAGCTTCCTTCATCTTTTTCACCATATTATATATACGTTCACGCTTTCCCTCATCTACACAACTATAGTCGTTGTATATCAGCACACCTGTTGGGTCAGCCTCGCGCGCAAACTCGAAAGCCTTAGCGATGAACTCATCACCACACAACTGGAAGTGACGACTCTGACGATATGGGCTAGGTGCAGCAGCACCTGGACGGAATGAGCGGAACATCATATTGTCGTCGGCCATAGCCTCATTCACAACGTCCCACGCATAAACAACATCCTTGTAGCGATTAACTACAGTGTGGATGTGCTCACGCAGACGCTGGTAGAACACCTCTTTCTTTACTGGCTTACCTTTCTTGTCAACAAACATCCAGTCGGCAAACTGGCTATGCCAGCACAGGCAGTGACCACGCATCTTGATACCATTCTCACGGCAGAAGTTGGCAATGCTGTCAGCCAAGCCGAAGTTCCATACACCCTCTTTTGGATGAATCTCGCCTGGTTTCCAAGCATTCTCGGCAGTAACGCTACTAAACTGCTTCTTGATAATTGCGGTCTGAACAGGATCAGAGATATTGAACTTGTTCACAGCCACACCAACGGTGAAATAATCTTTGTAAGCATCCTTCAGTCCAGGGCCTGCAGAGTAGTCAACAGGACGTCCCCACTGAGCCGAAGCAGTAATGCTACCGGCAATAAGCGATAACGCTAGGAATAGTTTCTTCATATTTGCTATTATTGTTTTTG
>Ga0307448_100035_pt1 | contig 12961 bp, 11 predicted proteins | sample GoafecBaGen2Rep2_FD_203827 | JGI IMG/M metagenome (GOLD analysis project Ga0307448, IMG submission 203827) | Metatranscriptome of enriched fungal communities from goat fecal pellet, Isla Vista, California, United States - Bagasse, Gen2, Rep 2... ... | reverse complement strand
CTTAGAGAAACAACTATGAAACACAAAGATTTGGTAGCCGTTCTATCCGAGAAAACTGGAATGAAGGCACAACAGATTGAAAGCATGATTGACGATACTGTTGCCACTATGGCAAAAGTGTTGGAAGGCAACGACACAATCATGATCTCTGGTTTCGGTTCATTCGACCTACGCAAGAAAGATGGAAGAATTTCCTACAACCCAACTACCAAACAGCGCATCATGACAGCGCCTAAATTGGTTTGCGGATTCAAGCCAAGTGATATTTTGAAGGATTCAATACAGAAGGACTACAATGAATAAGAAAATCACTATTTCCGAACTATCCCAGCTATTGAGCACAAACGTAAGCCTGATCAACAAAAAAGGTTGGGAGGACTTCTTACGTATTTTCTTTGCTCAAATCAGCGAAGGTCTTCAAGCAGACGGAAATGTCAAGATTAAAGGACTAGGAACATTCAAAGTCGTAAAAGTTGATGCGAGAAAGAGTAAAGATGTCAATACAGGAGCCAACACCATTATTCCTGCTCACAATAAAATTTCTTTCACGCCAGACTCTTCTTTAGCGGAGACTCTCAACAAGCCTTACGCACACTTTGAGCCGACCTACGTACTTGCGCCAGAGGGAGAAGTTGATGCTCCAGAGCCAGAAGAAGATGATGATACAGAAGTCAACAATGTAAAGGCAGAAACAACAGAAACCGCCACATCAGTTGAAACTGTAGTCGAAGAGCCTGCCGTCGCAGCAACGATAAGCAATCTGAATACAGAGGTTGTCAACCAAGCGGCAAATGAAATTGAGGCAGTTGTGTCTGAGACAATCACAAAAGCAGAAACTCCGATTGTCGAAACCGTTGTGGAAAGCCCAAACACTGTAGCTGAGCCAGTTGAGACAATCATCCATGAAGAGCAGAAAGTCGAGACAGAGCCAACTTCCACAATAGGATACACTGCAACTTCTTCAATCAACGAAGAGATCCACACTGAGGAGCCAGCAGCCATAGTGGAAAATGAAGCGACGTCTTCTATTAACGAAGAGATCCATACTCAGGAACCTACTGCCACAGTTGAAACAGCGACGTCTTCTATTAACGAAGAGATTCATACTCAAGAACCTACTGCCACAGCTGAGACAGCGACGTCTTCTATTAACGAAGAGATCCATACTCAAGAACCTACTGCCACAGCTGAGACAGCGACGTCTTCTAAAGCAGACGACATTGAAGCTGAAGGACCAGAAGAGCCAACAGAAGAAGATGCAACAGCAGATGAAGATGAAAATGTAGACACAAATCCTGCTGAAATCGCAGCATACGCCTCTACATTCAAACGTCATGATCTACCGAAAGAAGATGATGACGACGAGAACAATGATAAAAATTCCCATGGCAAAAAACTGGGAATCGCAATCATATTGTTCCTATGCATTTTGTTTGTAGTCGGTTTGGTAGCATGGATGTCTGATCCAAACATCGTCAGCAAAATACGTTCAAAAATAACAGGAGAAGAACCTGTTAAGACAGAGATCAAAGTCGATTCTGTAGATTATGAAGAGACAAACGACCTTGAAGAACAGATCATTGCAGAAAAGGCAGAAGAAAATGCAGAGACAATGGATTCACTTATTGAATCAACTACTTCAATAGAGGAGCCACAAGAGGCAAAGCCAACTGCCAAACAAGATGTCCAAAAATACACAAACTTCAAGGATGATTTCATCAACTATATGAAGAAGAAACATCCTGAAATGGACATCACAGACCAAGGAGATCCAATTGAAGAGAAACTTGGCAACGCAAGTCGTCTGACACTCGTATCTCTTCGTCACTATGGAGCTAAAGACTTCTGGGTTTACATTTACCTTTACAACAAGGATGTAATCAAGAATCCGAACCACATCAAGGCCGGCACAAAAATCAAAGTACCGATGCTTGACAACACGAAACTTGTGAATCCAGATTCCGAGCATAGTATCCTCACTGCCAAAGAGATACAGCACGAATTCGTAAAATAATCAATTGGAGACGCAGGAACAAGCGTCTCCTTTTTGAAATATAAAAGAGATATTAACGCAAGTATTTTATCATTTTTAGCAAAGGAGCACAATAATTTTGACGATCTTTCGTTATATGGTATATACGAGCAATGAAATTAACTAGAACAAAAAACAAAAAATACAATGAGTGAAGTAATAGGAAGCGGTAATCCAGATTTCAGCCGTTTGAATGAAAGAATTGAAAGACAGAGTGCTTTCGTTGACAACCTTCTTTCTGGAATGGACACAATCATTGAAGGACAGAAGCATCTAAAGGAAATTTTGATCATAGCCCTTTTGGCAGACGGACACGTGTTGCTTGAAGGTGTACCAGGATTGGCTAAGACAGCGTCAATCACTACTCTAGCCCAACTAATTTCAGCTAAATACAGCAGAATCCAGTTCACACCAGACTTGTTGCCAGCCGACGTGTTGGGTACACAGATCTATAGCCAGAAGAACGAGGAATTCACAATCAAGAAAGGACCAATCTTCGCAAACTTCGTATTGGCGGATGAGATCAACCGTGCTCCAGCAAAAGTGCAGAGTGCATTGCTTGAGGGTATGCAGGAGCGTCAGGTGACAATCGGTGAGACAACATTCAAGTTGCCTTCTCCATTCTTGGTTATGGCTACACAGAACCCAGTTGAGCAGGAAGGAACATACCCATTGCCAGAAGCGCAGATGGACCGTTTCATGTTCAAGGTGATCATCACATATCCAAAGAGAGAAGAAGAGATGCGTATCATCCAGGCACAGCTAAAGCGTGAGCCAAAGACAGTCACAGCGCTTCTTAAGCCAGAGGATATCATCGAAGCAAGAAAAGTTGTGCACGACGTATATATGGATGAGAAGATCCAGAAATATATCACTGAGATTGTGTTTGCGACTCGTTTCCCTGAAGAATATGGTCTTAACAATTTGAAGGACATGATCGCATTCGGAGGATCTCCACGTGCATCAATCTCACTTGCAAAGGCATCAAGAGCATACGCATTCGTAAAGCGCAGAGGATATGTTTTGCCAGAAGACGTGAGAGCAGTTGCCCACGACATTCTTCGCCACCGTATCGGTTTGACTTACGAGGCAGAGGCAAACAACATGAACACTGATGACATCATCAATGAGATCATCAATGCAGTAGAGGTGCCTTAATTTACCAATTTACCGATTAAAGATATTTGGTGATGGAAGACAACAAAAAGGTAGACACTAGCGAACTTTTAAAGAAAGTCCGCAAAATAGAGATAAAGACGCGAGGACTCTCCAACAACATCTTTGCTGGAGAGTACCACACTGCGTTCAAAGGTCGTGGTATGCAGTTCGCGGAAGTTCGCGAATACATGCCTGGAGACGATGTGAGAAGCATCGACTGGAATGTCACCGCACGCTATTCAAAGCCATTTATCAAAGTGTTTGAAGAGGAACGAGAAATGACACTGATGCTCCTTGTCGATGTTTCAGGCAGTGACGACTTCGGAACAGCCGAACAGACAAAGAGAGAATATCTGACAGAGGTGGCGGCAACAATCGCCTTCTCCGCAGCGACGAACAACGATAAAATCGGAGTCATCTTCTTCTCTGACAAAATCGAAAAATATATTCCGCCTCAGAAGGGAAAGAAACATATCCTCTATATCATCAGAGAATTACTAAGTTTCCAACCTACAAGTAGGAAGACAAATATCGATTTTGCGCTCAAATACTTCACCAACATGGTAAAGAAGCGTTGTTCGGCATTCTTGATTTCAGACTTTATAGATGATAGCAACTATTCTGATTCACTTCTTATCGCAAGCAAGAAACATGATTTGGCGGCATTGCAGATCTTTGACCCTAGAGAAAAAGAGTTGCCTGATGCCGGACTTATCAAAATGAAGGATGCGGAGACCAATGAAGACATGTGGGTCGACACTTCCAGTGCATCTACGCGAAGAGTGTACGAACAGTATGTAAAGGAGAGAGACGAATTGCTCGCACAAGGGTTTGCAAAAAGTGGTGTGGATTATATCTCTATCGCCACAACAGACGACTACGTGAAGTCGCTGATGAAACTCTTCAAGAAAAGAGCATAAAACATTGTAATTCATGAAATTTCACAGTATAGCCATAGTTTTTTTCTTATGCAATAGTCTTGTAGCAAGTGCCGCAAGTCTTACTGCAAAGATGGATTCAGCCCATATCGGAATAGGCCGTCAGACAGCTGTCCACTTGACTTTGACCCAACCAAAGGATCAAGACTTCGAGTTACAGGTGGAAAAAGACACCACTGGTAAGATTGATGTGGTAAAGTTAAAAAAGGCCGACACTACAGAAATGGGAGGCTCGCTTGAAATCAAGCAGGATGTGATCATAACATCGTTTGATTCAGGAAGTTGCGTCGTTCCTCCATTCAAATATGTCAATATCAAAACTGGAGAGACTCTTACATCCGAGCCATTGGCATTGGAAGTAAACAACGACATTGAAATCAAACTTGATGAAGCTGGTCAACCTGACTCAACAAGTGTCAAGGATATCAAAGACATCATGACACTTGGCTTCGATTGGGGAAAATTCTTCACAATCCTTCTTATCATTCTGCTTATAGCAGTGCTCGGATTCTTAGGTTGGAAATATGGATGGCCATATATCAAGAAGAAGTTAGCAAAGAAAAAAGGAGAAGGCATTGTTCCTGATAAGCCTGAGATTGTTTTGCCAATCGATGTTGTGGCAATAAACAAGCTTGATGAGATAAAAGCAAAACGCATTTGGAAGGATTCAACTCGAATCAAAGAATATTATACTGACGTCACAGAAACTCTTAGAGAATATTTCTGCAGCAGATTCAACATCAGTGCGATGGAGATGACATCAGATGAGATTCTTGACGAGCTAAGATACAACACCGACGCGATGCCGATTATCCCAGAACTGAAGAGTATCCTCAGCAAAGCCGATATGGCCAAATTCGCAAAAGCAATTCCTACAGAAGAGGATTGCGAAATGAGTCTTGCCAACGCTTACCTTATCGTAAGCAGAACAAAGCCTGTATATACAGAGCCTGCAAAAGACAAGAAATCAAAAAAGGAAGAGGCACCATTGGCAATAAACAGCAGTTCAAATAATTTAGCATAACGACTTATGTTTACATTTGAATCACCACAATATTTATATCTGGCACTGCTTATCATTCCTATTACGGCATGGTATATATGGAGACGAAACAAACAGACCGCAAATCTGCAGGTTTCGACAATCAATCCATTCAAAGGAGCACCTAAAAGTTTGAGATACTACATTCTCCATCTGCCTTTTGCGTTGAGAATGATATCATTAGCATTATTATGCGTCATCCTTGCTCGACCTCAGAGTTCAGAGACATGGTCCGACCAGAATGTTGAGGGTATAGACATCATGATGGCAATCGATATCTCAGGATCAATGTTGGCGGAAGACTTGAAGCCAAACCGACTTGAGGCAGCAAAGACCATCAGTTCTGAATTCGTCAACAGCCGTCCGAACGACAATATCGGACTTGTAGTATTCTCTGGAGAGAGTTTCACTCAGTGTCCGCTTACAACAGACAAAGCTGCCCTTTCACAACTTTTTGGAGTGATCAACGAACAGATGATCCAGGCAAACGGTACTGCAATCGGACTTGGTTTGGCATCAGCTGTAAACAGATTGAAAGACAGCCAGGCGAAATCAAAAGTCATCATCCTGCTGACCGATGGTTCGAACAACACAGGTGAAATCGACCCGATGATGGCGAGTGATCTAGCCAAAACATTCGGAATCCGCGTCTACACTATTGGAGTGGGAACAAAAGGTATGGCACCCTACCCTTTCCAGACTGCATTCGGAATCCAGCGCCAGATGGTGCCAGTTGACATTGATGAAAGCACACTCAAATCGATTTCCGGAAACACTGATGGAAAATATTTCCGTGCTACGGACAACAAATCTTTGAAAGCAATCTACGAAGAGATTGACCAACTTGAAAAGACAAAGATCAGTGTGCAAGAATACAGCAAAAAGAACGAGGAGTATCTGCCATTCGCAATTGCGTTGCTTGGTGTCATGCTTCTTGAATTTTTAGTGCGCTATTTAGTAGTGCGCCACAACCCATAAGAGTAAGAGTATGTTTAGATTTGCAAATTCAGAATATCTTTATCTGCTTTTCGCATTGATACCGATGGCCGCAATTTTCGGTTATGCGATGTATCGCAGAAGCAGAAATCTGAAGAAATACGGAAACTATCAGATTCTAAAGCAATTTATGCCAGGCTACACAACTTGGAGATACTACTTCAAGTGTGCACTGTTTATGATTGCGCTTGCAGGAGCCATATTCGTTGCAGCACGCCCACAGTTCGGATCCAAACTTGAGATGGTGAAGAGAAAAGGTGTTGAGGTAATGATTGCAATGGACGTATCCAACTCAATGCTTTGTGAGGATATCAAACCAAGCCGTCTGCAGAAATCAAAACAGATGATCTATAAGTTTGTAGACGGAATGGAGAACGACAAACTCGGACTCATTGTCTTTGCAGGCCAGGCATTCACACAGTTGCCGATGACAAGCGACTACAGTGCAGCCAAAATGTATGCATCCAATATAAGCACTGGTGTGATTCCGACACAGGGTACAGCAATCGGAGCAGCAATCAAAATGGCAGTCAATGGATTCAGCAGCAAGACGAACGTAGGAAAAGCCATCATAGTGATCACAGATGGTGAGAACCACGAAGACGACGCTGTCGAGCAAGCTAAAGCAGCATACGAAAGCGGCATACAGGTGCATGTGATCGGTATCGGTAAACCTGAGGGTGCACCAATACCAGACGGACACGGAAGCTTCAGAAAAGATATAGACGGACAGACTGTCATAACAAAACTCAACGAACAGATGGCCGCCGAAATTGCCGCTGCAGGTGGAGGATTGTACGTCAGAGCAGACAACACGAACAATGCGTTGAAATACATACAGTCGGAGCTAGACAAGTCTGCGAAAGGAGACGTGGAGAGCAAAGTCTACACAGATTTCGACGAGCAGTTCCAAACAATCGCATGGATAGTGCTTGTGATTCTTATTCTTGAAATATTCATCAGAGAGAGAAAGAACAAGTTCCTTTCTAAATTCAAACTATTTTAGGACAGTCTAATTAACATTGACCATGAACAAGACTATGACAAATAAATTGTTAGCGACTACAATAGTTACCCTTTTCAGTCTTCCTTCGTTTGCATCAAACCCAGAGGATGAGTTCATCCGTAAGGGAAACGACAAATATGAGGCCAAAGACTTCAAAGGAGCTGAAGACGAATATAGAAAAGCATTGGACAAGAATGTTGGATCAAAAATCGCGAACTACAATATGGGCAACACATATTACCGTAGAGACGAATATGATTCCGCATTAGAGAACTACAAGCAGGCGATAAGTGAGAAGAACAGCGACAAAGAAAACGCTGCCATCATGCACAACATAGGCAACACATACCTCAAAAACAAAAAGTATGAGGAGAGTATCGATGCCTACAAGAAAAGCCTTAAGCTCAATCCAGACGACGAAGAGACTCGCTACAACCTTGCGTATGCCAAGAGAATGTTGCAGATTCAACAACAACAGCAGCAAAATCAGCAAAACCAACAACAGCAACAGCAGCAAGACCAACAGCAGGAGCCTCCTAAAGATGGAAAAGAGCAAGAGAATCACGATCAGAAAGACGATGCTCGTGAGGGAGAACACCACATGGACGAAAATTCAGCCCGTCAACTGCTAGAAGCCCTTGAAAGAGATGAAAAGGACAAGCAGGACGAGAGAATGAAGGAACAAATAAAGAATGCAAAAAAGAAAAGAATAGAGAAAGACTGGTAATAAAATACCAGAAATTTGATTATTTTTGCATTAATAAGAAAAAGGAAAAATGAAAAAGATATTAGCCATACTACTGACTTTAACTTATTTTAGTGTAATGTCAGTTTTCGCAGCAGGAGATGTTTCGTTCGTAGCGAAAGCAGATAATGTTGTGGCTGTAGGACAAAGGTTCAATTTGACATTCACACTCAACAATGCAGAATCAGACAATGTCCAGCTACCGCTTGAATCATTATCTGACTTCACAATTCTGTATGGACCTCAGCAGTCAACTAGCCAGAGTTTCCAAAGCATCAACGGTCAGGTGACCAGAAACAGTGCTACAACGTACACATACGTTTTGATGCCAAAGAAAGAGGGCTCATACACAATATCTTCTGCCAAGGCGACTGTCGGAGACAAAATCATTCGTTCCAACGCTCTGGTAATCAAGGTAATCAAAGGAGAAGCCAACGCTAACCAGAATGCGCAACAAGCACAAAGTTCAAGCAATGGCATGAAAATAAACGACGATGACCTGTTCATTCGCACAGAATTGTCAAAGACAAAGATGTACGAACAAGAGCAGTTTATCGCCACAACAAAGGTATACTACAGAGTCGCTCTACGTGGCTTTGACGATTACAAATTGCCAGAATACAAAGGGTTCATCTCTCAGGAGATCGAAGTGCCAGAAGCAAAACGTCAGAGCAAAGAGAATGTAAACGGAAAGGTTTACAACACATACATTCTAAAACAATGTGTCTTGATTCCACAGAAGAGTGGAAATCAAGAGTTGGAGAAAGGAAATATCACTGCAGTTGTCCAAGTGCGCGTACAAGGTGGCGGCGGCGGATTCTTCGGTGACATGTTCGCCTCTTATAGAGAGTTAAAGAAAAACCTTACAATCCCTGGAGTAAAGATCAACGTACAGGAATTGCCAAAGAATGGCAAGCCTGCTAATTTCAGTGGTGCAGTGGGTTCATTCACAATGAACACATCAATCACTCCAGAAGATGGATACAAGACAAACGATGCCATTACTATCAAGGTGAAAATCAATGGTAGTGGAAACCTCAAGTATGCGAAGGATCCTAACATCACCTTCCCTACTGACTTCGAACTTTATGATCCTAAAGTCACATCAAAGATCAAAGCATCAGATGCAGGTCTGAATGGAACTAAGGAGATTGAATATCTAGCAATCGCACGTTATCCAGGAGAATATGTCATTCCGTCTGCTGAATTCAGCTACTTTGACATAAAGAGCAAGACATATAAGACTCTAAAGACTCCTGAATATAAGATCAATGTTGAGAAGGGAGCTGAGACAACAGACAACCAGACTGTCGTTTCAAACTTCACCAACAAGGAGAGCATCAAGTATCTCGGAACAAACGACATCCGTTTCATCAATACAAAGGATCTTACAACATATCCTAAGGACGACTACTTGTTCGGCTCGTTGGCATTCTATCTATGGTTTATCATTCCATTGGTGCTGTTCGTCATCGCCTACCTATTCCTAAGAAAATTGGCAGAGGAAAACAGCAACATGGTATTGGTTAGGAAGAAGAAAGCTAACAAACAGGCATTGAAGAGATTGGCTAAAGCAAAATCATTCCTTGATCAGGAAGACTTGAAGTCGTTCTACGACGAGACAAGCAAAGCCATCACAGGATTCGTTGGTGACAAATTCAATATTCCACTAGCTCAGCAGAACAAGGAGGCAATGGAAGAGATCTTGAAGGAAAAGGGATTGAAGGAAGAGACTATTGTAAACTTCTCTGCAATGCTAGACACTTGTCAGTTTGCAAGATTCGCGCCAACAGCAGTGAAGGAATCTCCTTCTGATATCTACAACAACGCAATTGCACTAATCAACAGCATTGAAGAGGAGGTAAAGAAATGAAGACAATGAAAAATATAGTTCTATCCATCATATTGTCACTATCTGTATTCAGTGCATGGGCTGCAGCAGATAGCAGAATCATAAACGGAAACGCAGCATACTCAAACAACAAGTTTGACGAAGCGATCTCCCAATATGAGGATTTATTGAAGACGCAGGAGAGTGCGGCTCTTTATTATAATTTAGGAAATGCCTACTATAAATCAGGCAAACTTGCACCGGCAATCCTGAATTACGAAAGAGCGATTCTGTTGGATCCAAACGATGATGATATCAAAAGCAACCTTGAGTTGGCTAAACTTCAGACAGTTGACAAAGACGAGTCGGCTGTAGACCAGCTTGCCATCTCGGAATGGGCTCAAAGTTTTGTTGACATCTACAGTTCAAACACTTGGGCAAAAATGTCAATCATCTTTTTCCTTCTCACTTTGGCAGGAGCGTCACTTTATCTATACGTCAAAGTGATGGCTGTACGCAAAATTGGATTTGTAGGAGCTATCCTAGCTTCCCTAATCTGCATAGTAAGTTTCTTCTGTGCAAAAAGTGCCAAGGAGAAAATCACAACTCACGAATATGCAATCGTGTTCACACCTTCTGTGACAGCGAAGAGTTCACCTAAAGACACTGCGACTGATGCGTTGGTTCTACATGAAGGGACAAAAGTATTGATAAAGCAGCAGGTGAAAGACTGGTATGAGATCGAAACAAGCGGCGGACACCGTGCTTGGATAAAAACCAGCGATGCAGAAAAAATTTAATTACGATTAAATGGTAAATAATGCGAAATGCTAAATGTGGGACACTCTCCATTTAGCATTTCGCATTTCTAATTTTGAATTTGATACTATGCACAACAATCTAAATAAATTAGTTGAACGCTTCTTCAACTACGTCAAAATCAATACACAGTCCGACGAGAACACGCATACAACACCGTCGACAGCATCACAAGGATATTTCGCGGAGATGCTTGCCAACGAATTGGAAGAGATCGGACTTAAGGATGTCCATATCAGCCGACACTCTTATGTCACTGCCACAATACCGGCAAACTGTGATTGCGACGCTCCAACAATCGGATTCATCGCTCACATGGATACAAGTCCAGAGACATCCGGAGCAAATGTCAAGCCTCAGGTGGTGAAATTTGACGGAGACACTCTCGTCATCAACAATGAACTTGGAATAAAGCTTGATGCAAAAGAATACAAAGAGCTGGACCATTATGTCGGAGAGGAGATAATCACTTCTGACGGAACTACCCTACTCGGTGCAGACGATAAAGCAGGAATCGCAGAAATCGTGACAGCAGCAGAGTATTTGATACAACATCCAGAGATAAAGCATGGAAAAATCCGCGTCGCCTTCACTCCTGACGAAGAGATCGGAGAAGGAGCCGACCATTTCAACGTAGAGAAATTCGGAGCGGATTTCGCATACACAGTAGACGGAGGCGGACTTGGAGAGATCGAGTTCGAGAACTTCAATGCTGCGGCCGCAACAGTCAAATTCACAGGCCATAATATCCATCCAGGATATGCTTTGGGCAAAATGGTGAACGCTAGCCGCCTCATCTCCGACTTCCTCAACATGCTTCCTGAAGACGAGTGTCCTGAAATGACAGACGGATACAAAGGTTTCTTCCACGTGACAGAAATGAAATCGACTGTGACATCGGGAGAGATCAACCTTATCATACGAGACTTCGACGAAAAAAGCTTCACAGACAGAAAAGAGTATTTGCAACGAGTTGTAGATGCTCTGAACAAACATTATAAAAATGGCAAGGTGGAGCTTGAGATCAGAGACCAGTATGCCAATATGAAGCAGGAGATCGAAAAAGTACCACACGTTGTGGATAGAGCTATCAATGCAATGAAGACGTTGGACATCACACCTGTTGTCGTGCCAATACGTGGCGGCACAGACGGCGCCCGACTATCATTCATGGGACTACCCTGCCCCAACCTGTTTGCCGGCGGCCACAATTTCCATTCCAACACAGAATATGTGCCAGTGCTATCGATGAAAGCGGCTATGGATGTGATTATAGAGATAGCTAAATGCAAATGATCTGATATCATCATGCCATCTGAAATCACACTTGAAATTGTCGAACAATCATTAGATATCATCCACGACAAAGATCCGCAAAGAAAAGATGAGTTTTTCTTGGATCTTGCGGCTGTCAATCTTCTCAATGCGGCTGCAAAAAAGAAGGAATTCAAAGAGATAGCAAAATACAAAGATATCAAGCGACACGTCACATATCTCTTTTCTCTTTGGGTTGCAGACCATACTTTGGCGGACGAAGCGTCATACGATATTGCAAACAAATGTCTGTATATCAGATGCCACACTCTTCAATTCAGTTTTCATTTCATCTACGACAAGTATCAACCAATCGTGGAATTCATCCATTCCAACGAAAACAAGCCGACGACATGGGATGGCATTAAACTGCAGCCGATTGCCGTCGAAATACTGAATATTGCCATCGAAAAAATAAAAAATCCTAGTGGTGACATCAATATCAAAATAGAGGAAATCAAATTTAATTCATAATGCATAATGCATAATTCGTAATTGCTTGAACATTCATCCGTGGCATTGGATTTTGACCGTAGGGGCGAACCCTTGTGATCGCCCATATATTAGAAATTGGGAATTCTAGTTAATACAATTTACATTTTAATAGTTCAGACCAAAAGCCCACAAAGGGACGACATTGGCATATCCGTACTCAATATCATCCTTAACTACAAATCCCTTAGCAACCGTTTCAATCTGCTTTTGTCCTTTCTTTTTACCACCAATTTCAAAAGACATATCATCTATACAAAAATCTGTAACAGACGAACTAATCACAGACTGACGGACTCTCATTTGATTCATAAAAAAAGTCTCTCTAACATTTCCTATATTAGCTGTGTTTGGAGTAAGTGTATAAATAAGATTTGTATTATCTAAATAGATTTTCTCTACTTTTCCCAAACCTCTAATGCCACCTGTTTCATCACGCAACTGAGAAATTAATCCAGCCTTCTCCATATAAATAAGATAGTCAGGGATATTATTTCTGCTTGCGCCTACCAAATCAGCCAATTTTTGCATCACAGGCTTAAACGGCACACTCTCGGATATGATCATCAGAAGATGTTTCAGTTTTCG
>Ga0307448_100033_pt1 | contig 13116 bp, 16 predicted proteins | sample GoafecBaGen2Rep2_FD_203827 | JGI IMG/M metagenome (GOLD analysis project Ga0307448, IMG submission 203827) | Metatranscriptome of enriched fungal communities from goat fecal pellet, Isla Vista, California, United States - Bagasse, Gen2, Rep 2... ... | reverse complement strand
CTGTTCTTTCTTCCCTTGGACAGTAAGCATTTCAAAGTCGAGATCCTCACTGTATCTATGATTTAACTGCAAGGCAATACCTGTTCCTCCACAAAGATGGAACCCTTTTATACATTCAAGCTTAGAGATCTTTTCAAAAACCTCCAATGTATTTAGTGTCAATCCTTCTTTCCACATACTTCTTTTCTAAACTCATTAAAGTTTTCCACCCTAAAGATCAGATATGCCAATATCTTATTGAGTATGATATCATACTCGCTTGGTAGCATTTCTTCTATCCAGACCTGTCGAACCGTCTCATAGGGAAAAATATCGAATATCAAATCCATCTCCTCCAATTCCAGGTGTGTCAGACTTTGCACAATAAGCTCCCTGTCAGACAAGACAGTGTCATAATCTATCCTGTATGACCATAACACACCCATATCATCAAGATACTGAGTTAACGCTCTTTTCTTCTCTATGATTTCTTCGGATTCATTCATTGTTTCATTCTTATGGAAACACCCTTATCCCCATCCTCCGAGAAATCCAGGGGACCATGTTTTCTCTGTTGCTGCTTGCTGATATGAAGACATCCGCACAGGGCGTCGCTGAAGGCGGAGAATGCCTGAGAACTTTCACGTCTTGCCGCGCCCTTATCGTCCGGATGCGTCAAAGGGGAGGAACAGATCTCCAGTTCCTCCTCCTTGGCACCCACATATCTGTTGAAGAGAGACTTCATCCCATCGGGAAGAAGCTCTATACGCTCATCGTCATAGATGGACAGGCTGAGGAGATCCCTGACAGACGGAACCTTCCCCCCCTCCCTAAACGAATCCACGAATGGCTTCATCTCATCGGGAGCGTTGTCCACTTTTGTCTCCATCCATTCCAATCCTGTATGCATACTCTACCAGTTAACTTTAACACCCAAAGAGAAATCGGGCTTGACATAGTTCATGCCTTTGCCGTATATCATGAACTCCCTGGCTTTGAGGACAAAGGAAAGGAAATGCCATGGATAGGCCTCGAGGGACCAGCCACCGTTGGCTCCACCGACGATATGTTTCTCCTGCCAGTCCATGACAGTGCAGTTCCACTGGTCATAACCGACATTACCCGCAAGGCTGAGGTTCATGTAAAGCCACTGTGTCGGCTTCCAGACGGCTATCTCTATACCCACACCCGCCAGGAACTGGTTGGTGAAGTTACTGTATCTAAATGAGGCCTTCTCTCTGTCAACCTCGATGAGGAGACCAAGTTTCTCGCTAGTATACAGGTTATAGAACATACCAATGTTGTAGTCATTCTTTGTTCCCTTACCCCAGCGGAAACCTACTCCCATTTTGCCTTTTGTATGGATCAGCTGAGCGTTGCAGCATCCGACGGCGCAGAACAGCGCCAACAATATCATATATATCTTCTTCATGATTATTCCACGTTTATTTTCTTACTGTACCACATTGACCATAGTCCTATATTATCCATACAACGGTAGTATACCGTGTGCTCTCCAGCTGTCTGGAACGAATGGTTGACACTGCTTAATGTTGTCGCCGTTATATATGTGCCTCCATACGCTGCGTTTCCTGATTTCCAGTCTCCTTTTGTTTTTGATTCAAATCTGAAATCTGTCACAGAATAAGGAATAATATTACCGTCAATGCACCACTCATACTTGGCGACCTTTCCGTCTTTGTCATAACTGTCTTCAAGAGACAATAAATATTCATAATCTCCAGACAGTTTTTCTACCTTTATCACAGGAGTCGGAGGTATAGGTCCATAAATATTGATTTCTATCGTATAATATTGTTCATTAGCAAATCTGTCCAACATATAAATCTGCCCTGTGAGGGTTTCCAACAAACAAGCAGAGGAATCGTTATTAAACAATGTATATTCATTATCTCCAAATGTATGATATAATTGCATATACAATTCATTGTCGTTGTAGTTTTCAGAATATTTACCCCCAGAAATTCTCGCATCAAAAATTTGAGCCCCATGCAGAGGAAAATTTCCTTTCTCACTAATTCCTTTCATTGTTAAATTTACCGTATCTGTATAAAAAAAACTTCCAATATCAGTTCTTTTGGTCTTTAGATTCACAACTATCTTCCTCGAATCTCCTTGTCTGATTGTATCAATCTTTCCATTGATATCCACAATAAGATCAGGGAACTCGCTATTGTGCTCAAACCAATCCTCCCTGCTATCGCAAGAGGACAACCCTACCAGTAGGACTAAAATAAAACCTAAATATCTCATATTAATCAAATTTATTCATTACTTCTGCGTTAATAATCGTTTTGTTCGGAGCGGTGAACTTGATCTGCCTTCCTCCGTTCTCCTCAAACATCTCAAAGTAGAGCACCCTCTTCTTCGGAATGGTGAACTTCTTATAGAAGAGCACTATATCAATGCGGTCCTTGCCATGTATGACCTTATCAGCACTGCTGTAGTAGCTGTATATAGGATAGATCTCCTCCTCCTGTATAGCCGTTCTCTTCGCCTCCTTCTTGTCTGCGATATACGCCTTCACGAAATCGATCGGATAATCGATCTTGCTGCTGTTTATGGCGTGCAGATGGAAGGCTATCACATCCTGGTCAGTAAAGACACTGTAAAGCTGGAATATAAGCTTCTGATCCTCACGACCAAGGTCGTTGATATATTGCCCTTTCTCGATGATCCATTTGGACATCTTGAGCATGTTCTCGTCGTTTACATTCACACCACGGAACAGCGCGTTGGTCTCCTCAGAGAAGGAAATGCTCATCTCCTTCGGTTTTTTTGCATACGTGGCTGTCATCGGATAGACGTTACCGTCAACGGTCACCACTGTAACAGAGGTCTCAAAGAACTCCTCTGTCTCGCCGACAACACTCTTGATCTTGACTATATTGTCTATGGTCTCAGCCTTCTCGCTTATGATCTCATCATGACCTATGGCTATGTCAGCCACTTTTGCCGGCAGGATGATGTGTGTTGTACGGACATCACTCACCTCGATGGGAGTGGAAGGGATCACGTTCCTTACAGCAATGCTGTCTTTCACATCCGCCATGTCAAGAGCGATATATGACGGATTGGCTTTATACTTTACAGTGAAGCTGTAGTATTTTCCATCTGTTGTGACAACACTGAGATTCGTCTCGTCAAAGTATGGGATATCCGCTTTTAGCTTCAAAACCTTACCAAGGCACTTCTCGGCCGACAAGTCCTGACTCCCCATATCAGCATAGTTGATTTCAGATGGAAATCTGAAATACAAATATTTTCTGTCGTTCATCTCAATGTCAATAGGCTTGACCCCCTTCTGAGCCAGTATCAGACTTACCCCTTGAACGATAAACAAAATTACAAAAAATATTTTTTTCATACAAATTATTTCACTTATGTTATATATTTTTTACCTTTTTTTAATTAGCACTTTGTAATTGTCGGAGATAGTCAGTTTCTGCTTCCTAACTCCTTTACTTACAGTGTTTTTTATAGCGATTGCACCCCTGTTAGCAAGATTCGACGCCAGGACAACTGCCGATCCGTGTGATGAAGGAATCGCTGGTGTCTCGTTGATAGCTCCGTCCCCCGCCTCTTTGGCCGCATCGTTGACTGCGTTATCAGGTGCGGAAATGCCCCTGCTTCCATCCTCACCGTCATAGATCTCACCTTTGAACGGCAGGACACTATTTTCATAGTTGATATTGTCAATATTGATAATAGCTCTAGCACCGGAAAAACTTACCGTTCCATACACAAAACTGTGTCGTGGGATGGTCACGCCATCGATCTCCATCGGATCGAGAAGTCTGAACTTGACCTTACTGCTCTCTGTAAGATCCTTGTGCGTTCCATGGACAACGGCACGTATGCTGTTACCGGCAACAGAAGACGATTTTCTGTCCAACGAGTTGAAGCTACCCTTCTTTTTCGTCTCCTTTTTCACCTCTGTCTTTGGAGTCTCCTGTGCCACCTTCTTCTCCTCCACTTTATCGGGGAAGAGTTCCTTGCCGTATATCTCCTGTGCGTCCTTATAAGCACGGTCCCTGCTTTTTTTCCTTTTCTGTGTCAGATCCTCTTTTGAAACTACATTTGTCTCCGGGGCATTATAGACGACACCAGCTTTTTCCTGTTGTATATCCAGCTGTCTTTCCAGATCAGCCTTGGTCTGTTCCGCCATGATCCGGGCCAGAGAGTCCATATCCTCCTGTTCCTGCTCCTTTTTGTTCTCCTCAATCTCCAAAAGACCGAAGCTGGAGCCGTTGATCTGCAGCATCTCTTCCCTTTTGCGCCGCTCATCCTCAAGGCGCGCAGCCTTGACACGGTCATCGCTGACAGACTCCACATTCGCATCCGGAAGGCTGCTGTTGAAGCCTTCCGCAAAGGTTTTCTCGGTCTGTATGCCCTCGCCCCCTCCGAGTGCGACAAACACTATTGTTGCCACAGCAGAGAAAGCCACGACTCCTATACACAAGATCTTGAACCTGTTATTTTGTTTCGCCATCTTTTATCTCATCTTTTTTACGGTCTTCCTCGACAAGTTTGTCAAGGTAGTCCTCAAATTCATCACTCTTCTTTTTGCGTTCAAGTGAAAATTCCAAAACCTGCTCCTGTTCGGATTTTGTCACCTCCACACTCTTGTTATCAGACTTTGGTTCCTCCACTTTTCCTGTACCTCTCCCATAAGTCACAACAAGCTTCAATAACAGGATGAGGACACAAACACAAGCAAAAATCACAAGTATTCTCTTTCTCTTTGCCACATCCACGGAATTCATTCTGTCCTGGATTTCCGTCAATCTATCTTTTTCGTTCTCCATATCACTCGTCTTTTTTAATCACACCGTCATATTCCCTTTTGAATGTTCTTAATGTTTCTGTTTTGTCAACCGCAAAATTGCAGCAGCGGTAACCGTTAGGGTTATCCACTGTACGCTCCTGCTCAGCCACATAGCAAGATGTCTCTATCCTCTTAAACTCGATAAGAGACGGGGTTATCGTGCTTGTCTTGCCATACAGGCGGACAAGGAAATCATATCCCTGAGCGTCACTGTCATATAGGACAATGCTGTCAGCCACGAACTCCATGCTGATACCTTCCGCCATCATCTTGTTGTACCATCCGCTTTCACGCATCTTGTCGCAGTATTGCTTGACGCTTGCATCCGACAGGTCACAGGCTTTTGCTATTCCGCCCTCAATAGCAGACTGGGTCGGGGACATGTAGAAAAGATGCGTGTGCATCTTTCCGACCACAGCTTTCGCCTCGTTCCCTCTGTTTGTGCTAATGTCGTTGGCAAGAGCAAGAAGAAGGGTGTTCTGGGAATCAGCCACAAATATCTCCTGTCTCTGCTCCTCCGCTTCATCGAAAGATGACTTGATGACACAGATATTGGCGGCCATCGCAATAACTGTCACAAGAACAAGTATAAGCTTGTATTTGGTTAGTTCATCCTTATAGTCAGCTGCCATAATTATTCTCTGAAAAGTGTATACTCATTATCAATATTCTCATTGTACTTGACCGTGAACCCCTCGATAAGGAAACCGTGGGGTATCTCATCCGTGCGAAGGACATTACGCAGGTTGCAGCTTGTCACCAGCTGTCTTATTGTCGTACCCGACTGCCTTACGATCGACGTCCTACCATACACAACGGCATGGTAAGGATAATTGTTCAAGTCGAGCTTCACAGAGTCACACACGTAAGAGCAACGGATCTGGGCATCACAGATCTGGCGGAAATAACCGCTCTCCTCCAGCACAGTGTACTGGTCAGAGACGCTATTGTCAGCCATCAGCATGGCTTTGGCCATGTTGTATTTTATCTCCCCCATATCAGGGACAAGGGAAAAAAACAGTTTGTGGAAGACTTCAAGCTGAGCCTTCGCCTCCGCCTGTCGGTTCTCCTTCACGTTCTGACCGAGAGCTATCATGACGGGAACTTCTCCCGTAAGGGAGTATATCTTGTCATTCTGCTTTGCGTTAAACCAACTGCCATAGCCCCATGCGAACAGCACTGAGATAACATTGCAGATAATCACCGCAAAAAAACACACACGAACGAGCGAAAACGCGCTCTCCATATTCCTAAGTATTTTCATGCCTTATCCTTTAAAATTAGAGTCCGATGATGCCTGTCTGCCCACGTTCTTAGCTGTGTTAACAACCTCTGACATTCCACCTGTAGCCTTGGCGGCAGCGCCCCTACCAATTTTGCTAGCTATCTGGTCTCCAGCCTTACCCGCCGCAAACGATACCGGAATCATACCCGAACCGCCAAGCGCGTTGGATGCCGTATCCATGATCTGAGTGGCAACGGAAGGAATGCTCATGAACATGAAAGCTCCGATAAACGCCACTATAAAATGAACCCTGCCAGCCTGTTCCACCAAGACAATACCATCAGCCTGGATTGTGGAATCTACAGAACCTACAGTTTTTGCCATAAGGTCTGTCAATGTTACCATCAGCAGGATCAAGACCCCGTTGACAATATTAATTAAACATGGATAAAGGCTGAATGTCAGATATTTCTTGAACCATCCCGCTATCCTGCCTTCCATTCCGGGAATTAGTTCCATTGCGAAAAGTATAGGACCAAAAAAATAGAAGACGCATCTGCCTATAAAACCCATACATAAAACACAACAGGACACTATCGATGCGAACAGGACACACACACTTTGTAGTATAGACCACCAAGTACAAGAAATGCCTTTCAAAATGATATCAGGAGCGTTCTTGATACTTCTTAGCAGTTCCAAGCCCTCTTCTATCCAACCTTGTTCGACATTGACAGTTTCTTTGTTTTGAGCGTTCGTCTCCAACGTCACAGTCCTTCCCGATTCCATATCAAGATTCTTCCTGCTTTCGTCTTTCTTCACCATTTTAGAATCGGTGACACCTTTTATATATTCATCGAACTGTTTTTCAGAGCTTTTGGTGCAGTTATCGGAAAACTGCTGTGTAGCCTTTCCTATGCTACCAGCAAGGAAGTCCACACCAGCCGCTATCTCGGCGAAAAACATTATCGACATACCTATCGCGAACGGTTTAAGACACTTGTATATGTCTATCTGGCTTCCGTTTGCCCATGATACCCAAACAATCCTGCATATGTAAAACAACGCGAACAATCCGCACAAGGCATGGGCAAAACTTGTGGCGAGACCCAATTCATCTATGAATGTGTCAAGCGTAAGTTTGTCAGCAAACGCCTGTACCCATTCGAACTGCACCTTGTCTTGTCCTAGGTTATCACGGATAACGCTCACTATCTCTCCTGCTTCCATCCTATCAATACAATTTTAATGAAAAACATTTTCTCAGCATATAGTCCTGCTCTATAGCCTGTTTTTTGTATGCGATAATATCCATAGACATTCTCTCCATCTGGACAAGACAGTCCTGGACTTTCCTTACCACATCCGTTATCTCTTTAATCTTTTCCTTCTTCTTCTCCGCTTTTTTGTTCTCACTGTATTTCTTACAGTCCTGCACCATCTTGTCAATGTCACTTCTTCTCTTGAATATGTCATAACATAGGTTCTGAGCCCTTGAATATATGGTGTATTTCTCATCAAGCGACATATAGTTGCTCTTCATCAGATTCTTCCTTAGATTCTCAAGGTGCGTGTTGCAGTTATCTATCTCCTTGTACAGAACAAGAACATCCTTGGTAATCTCGACAATCTCCTCAATTTCTTCCTTCACTGCCTTGATTCGCCGTGTCTCAGCGTCCATGGCCAGCTGCAGCTGTTCCGCCTGATCGGCTCCCTGCTGGATCATCTCCGCCCACTGCTTCGAAAACTGCAGGGCGCTCTGGATGAAAGACTGCGAGTCGTGCACCTCCATCATTCCCTGCGCCATCGTGATGTAAGGCATCGACGACAGCAACAAAATAAAGAATTTCTTCATAACTACTTTTTCGTTTTTTGTTTCATGTACTCCAATATCGCTTTTCTCATACCGCACTTCTCCCTCTTCTGGATGTCATATATGGCACCCTTCTCCTCTTTCCTTGAAGTGAAGGACAAAGCCTCTCCCCATGATGTCTCGACTCGATAGACAGACGAGAACTTGCCATTGAAGGAGATGAAGACCTCCTTGTAAGGAGGTTTGGTCATTTTGTTGACGGACAACGCCAGCGCGGCATCCTTCTCACTCAGTGCCAGGGCTTTCATAATCTTATCAAACCTGTTCATGAACTTGGTAAGATCTAGAAGGATCTTGACATCAGCCTGATTGATGATGGAATCCTTGACTATAGGATTGTCCATAAGGTCATCCGGCTCCTGTGTCACCACAGCCACCTCTCCGTTGTGCTTTCGCACTGTCTTGTAGAGGTACTTGATAAAATCTGCCATACCGTCTTTCGATATAGCCTTCCATGCCTCCTCGATGAGCATCATCTTCCTGACACCGGGATCAAGAAACCTCATCTTGGTTATGAATGTGTCCATGATGATAAGGGTCACGACAGGGAATATGACCGGATTGTCCTTGATGTTGTCGAGCTCAAAGACAACGAATCTCTTCCGCAGCAGATCGATCTTGTCGGTCGCATTTAGAAGAAAATCATATGTTCCCCCTTTGTAATAGGGCTCAAGGACCTGCAGCATATTGTCAAGATCGAAATTTTCGATTCTGACATTGTTTTCCTTGACCTTCTGGCTGTAGACATTCCTCAGATAATCATAAAAGGTGTTGAAGCAAGGGAAGACCTTCCTGTTCTCCTTTACGTATGACAGATAGTTCTGCATACATGTGCGCAGCTGTGTCGTCTCGTTGGTGTTGAAATTCTCGCCGGTATTCTTCCACAGCACCTCTATGAGGGTGCACAGGTTGACGATCTTCTCCTCCGGATAGACGTAATCCTCCACATAGAACGGATTGAAGCTGATCGGATTGTCATCCGTATATGTGTAATACACACCGTCCTCACCGCCGGACTCCTCCCTTATCAGATTGCACAGAGTCTGATAGGAGTCTCCCACGTCCACGATGACGATATGGTCTCCGCTCATATATTTCTGTGAGACCATCACATTGGTGAAGAACGACTTTCCGGATCCGGATGATCCGAGGACAAACTTGTTCTTATTATCAATCAGACCTCGTCTCATAGGCTCATTGCTGACATCGACAAGGACAGGTATTCCATATTGTCTGTCTGTCAGCTTCAGACCGTTGCCATCCTCTCCGCAGAGATCCTTGTAACTTGACTCAAAATTGATGAAGCAGCATGCCTGAGGGATAAACGTAAGGAACTTCATAGAGGACGGATAATTGCTCGCCGCTCCGGGAATGCCCGCCCAGAAAAGATGGGGGACTATAACCTCGCACTTCTTAGGAGTGCATCCGATAATGGCAAGAGCCGAGCCTATCTTGCTGTTCTTCTCCTGCAGCCTCTTATATGACCTGTCCCAGGCCATGACATTGAACGAGGCGTACACCACTTTTTTGGATGTCGAATGCGCCTCATTCAGGAACTCGGTGTTATATGCCGAATTAATAGCATTTTCTCTGCTTATAGCGGAAAAAGAGTCCATACGCTTCCCGTCCTTCTCCAGTTCAGCCAAGATCCTCTTGTTGTCGTCAAGGAAGAAATACTGGTTGTATATATGGTTGAACGGAAGGCCCATACAGACGTCGCTGACAAGGCAATTGCCCACCTCGCTGACATCTGTGCTTAGGACATCATTGCGGACAGCAGCGCTGACGCTGTTGGGAAGATCCTCAAGATCACCGACAGAGAAACAGGAAACATAATCATCACCTATCTTCAGATCACCCTGGTCAGTGTGAAGATCCTTCAGATATTCCTCCCCTCCCGAAAAATTCAGGGACATGTACTGGTCAAGCAGTCCGAAATGTCCGTCCTCTCCACCCATTATCTCATCCGCTGTAAGTTCACGCAGATGGAATCCCGAATCAGCAAGTATCTGGCAGAACTGGGCAACTGTGTCATTGAACTTGTCCACCCTCTCATAGTCAACAGCTTCCGGCGGTATGAGCCTGCCGCGCAAAAGAAAATTGCTTGAGGCAACATTTCTCAGGTTCTTGTCATTCGACAGGGTCACATAGACATAGCATCTGTGCGTAAGGCATTTCTTGCCGTTGAAGTGCTGCCTTGAAAGTCTCCTTAAAAATGAATTGTCAGGAGTCGTGTCCACAAAACTCCCCTCGCAGAAAATATCCTGTTTATGGACGATAGAGTATGTCGGAAGACAGTTGATCGCGCGGCACCACGCGTCATGGAAACCGAACAGCTCCTTGTTGGAGGAACTATAGATCTGTGGCATGTCGGCGACAAAAAGCCTTGTCACATCCCCACTCTTGGAGATGAGATATCTGTCGTCCTCATAGGCAAGGAGAGGATAACACGCCTCTATCCTATTTTCTTTGATGTTGAAATTCATTTTCTTCTGCTTGTTCTTTTCACCAATTTCCTTGATCTTTTCGGGGAGACCCTTTCGGGACACATCCCCATCGCCATCTTATGCCCTATCCCGCTAACGCCATACTTATTGTTCAGATGGTAACATACGACGTATGTCGCAATGGCGATTGTTCCGGCCACAACATAGCCTATAACTTCGTCTATCAGCCTTACAACGAAAAACATGATGAAGGCCAGAGCCATGCCCACAATGAAATAGAGTATGAAATGGCTTTTAAGCCCAAAGAAGTCGAGAGGTCTCCCGACTCCTTTGTTGATGCTGTACTGCATATCAGATGAAGACTGCCTTGATGACCCCAATAGCCACAGCGACAAAGATCAGACCGCCGGCCCATCCGGCAACCGCTTTCGTCACATCAGGGTCACCGCTTGTCCACTTGGAATAAACGTGGAACGATCCGATGATCGCCATGATGGCGCACACAGCATACAGAAGATCACATGCTGTGTTGAAAACTCCCTTAACCTCTTTTGTAGCCTCCTCCAAACCTTGGTTTATCTTACTGTCTCCAGCAGCCATAATCACCATGCTTGTCGCTACAAAGCATGCAGTTGTAAAAACTCTTTTGATCATAATATTATGTTTTTATTAATTGATTTACAAATTTAGCAAAATGCGTTTTATATATGGGAAATTTCCCATATAATTTTTTATTGTTTTCAGTCAGCGTCGAATGACGGTTCCTCCTCTTCCTCAGGGTCTTCCATTACAGGCAGGTCATAAGGGACGGCATCCTCCAGTCCCATCATGTCATCGGCGCTGATGGTGTAAGGCTCGTCATTCTCGTCGAGGAGCTGGACATCGGTCAGTTCCTCCTGCGGTGAGGTGGCATATATAGCCTCCCCTTCCTCGTCCACAAGATACTCACGATTATTCACCTCCTCAAAACTGTCGTCGGCAATGACCTCACATCCCTCTTCCTCAGACAGGAATTTCTCTTCCGCAAGATTATTGTTTTCCTCTATCTCCTCGTCACTGACATAGGCAGTAGCGTCCTCCTCATCCAAAACAGGCTCCTCGACATGGGAGTGATCCTCCATGTTTGTTTCGTCATCATCTTCCACCACAAGCTGGTCGGCTATGTTGGAAGTGTGCCGGGAAGGTCCGTCATTGTCCTCCTCACCGCCATAAGGCATGGAATCGTCGGTGTCAAAGCTGTCATCCACACTCTTAACCTCATTGTAATCGGTGACGGACTCGCTAAGTCTCCGGTAGTCCCTCCTTTCCACCTCATCATCCTTCTCCTCCCTCTGGCTCCGTCTCTCATTCTTGGTCAAGCCGCTCTCCTTAGACCAGACAAACTGGTTAAGGGCGAAGCCGAACGCCAATATGATGCCGTCCACAGCGAATAGGAAGGTTAAGAAATCACCCCACGAATATTTGGACAATATTCCTAGCAGCATCATTTCTTTCCTTTTTTATATTCATTATTCATAAGTTCTATGATATCGCCGTTCCTTTCGAAGAAGTCGACAATCAGATTCGCCAGAATCGTCTTTGTATGAATACGCTGGCTGTATTTCTGCAGATCGTTCAACTTGTCGAGAAGAACCGCCGGCACACACACAGTTCTCTGGTTCACATCCTCAATCAACTCCATAGGCTTGACCAAAAGATCCTTCTTGTAATTCCTCCATTTCTGCTCCTCTATGCCAGCCTGCTCCACAACAGGATCAACAGACGCAAAAAAATCCTTTTTCTGAGTCTTCTTTCGTGGTTTTGCTTCTTTTTTCTTTCTCTCTGAATCAAGATCTTTCTGTAAAGAAGATTTCGTCTCATTGACCTGAACGGTTATGGAGTCGTTCAAGTCAGTCTTAATGTCGTTGCTCTCCTCTTGCGAGATAGTTGTAGGTTTGAATGCCATATTTCAATTTAATCTAATTTTTCAATTTTGTTGTACATTTCCTCGATGACCCCAGATATGTTGCCGTAGCCGGCATAGTTCTTGATCGGAGTAACCAGTGTGTTCATGAAATACTTGTTACCAGCCGCATTCGTGAATTCGAACTTGTTATCCAGCATCTCCACGATCGGAAGTTCCTCACTTATCTTCTTACAATATGACTGGAACTCGCTCTTACGCACATTCTTGTTGTATCGATTCCAATAGCCGTATATCTTCTTCAGATTCTCATTAGAAGCGGACTGCAGCACCTTTTTGCAAGAATTAGCGGCGAACTGGAAATTGGAGTCGAAGTTAAGGTCATCCCCAATAAATGGAAGAAAAACCACGTTACACAATGACAGGATCTGATTATACTCCTCGTTATCGACGTTTCCTGGCAGATCAAGGAATGCGTAATCATATCCTTCCTCATCCTTTTTGACCAAGAAATCTATAATGGGATCAACTTTCTCCTCACATCTTACAATGTCGTAAGGCTTTATACCCTTGTCTTTAAGAGCCTTGTATGCATAGAAGAGATCACCTTCAAGAACCTGAAGGACCTCTTCCCCATTCTCATTCTTAGTTTTAAAAGGGGTTATATCCTTTACATCACGGATTCTTATTTTAACCAACGACTGTTGCGTTGTATCACAGTCCAACGCACACACTTTCTTTCCATATTTGTAAGCCAATGCAGAGGCTAGCAGGATAGTCATTGTGGTTTTTCCGCAACCACCCTTCTGTCCGATTATTGATATTACGTTCATAATTCTT